>Ga0208134_1000093_pt1 | contig 52134 bp, 74 predicted proteins | sample VirMetDEL_Mar_31_FD_184515 | JGI IMG/M metagenome (GOLD analysis project Ga0208134, IMG submission 184515) | Aqueous microbial communities from the Delaware River and Bay under freshwater to marine salinity gradient to study organic matter... | ecosystem: Environmental > Aquatic > Marine >...
AGGATACAAAAAGTAGTGCCACTGCCTTATACGCCAATAGAAAATATAGGTGATGGTAGTATAGCTACTACAGGTACAGGTACTGTAGAGGACGCAACTGTTCTTTATATGTATCGTTGGGATGGTTGTCGTAATCCACAAAATGATGAGAACTGTCCGGGTTATGTACCGCCTATGCCAGTAATACCTAAGATAGATATATACGATGCATTAGAAGATGACGCAGTAGATGATGCTACTGAAGAAACTGATAGTGAGTTGTATGAAAAAGAACAAGACGAAGATAGTGAGCAAAGAGACAAAGATGAAGAAGATGAAGATCGCTTAGAATTAGCGATGGCTGCAAGTGAAAATGCTCTTACAATAGCTAATACAGCAACACAAGGATCGCTTTTAAAAACAATGAATTCAGCTACTAATGTAAATTCTTATTACACTGCAAACATATCTGGTGGAGTATATCTAGACAATACTACATTACAGGGTGGAAAAATAGTTGATAATAAAAAAGCTTTTAGAAGTTTATCACAAGACAAACTACACAATACAATGATAGAGGAGCAATATCAATGAACAAATTAATTACTATGGCTTTAGTATTTGCATTAGCAGGATGCTCGTTACTAATGCCTAAAGAAGCAGCTGCGGATAACATCGACATTACGGGAACGGTACAAAGCAGATGTATAGTTAACACAGACACAGCAGGAGTATACGGAAACCCTAATGCTTATACACTAACTACTCTGCCAGCTAGTAACGGACAAGTACCTATTGTGCGTATAGACGTATCACTAGCTGATGCTTATAATGCAGAAATTAGTTACCCTACATCTTTTAGTTCTAGCCCTAGCTTATCAGATACAGTAGCTTGGACAGGAGCAGTAGCAACGGGTCAAACATCTGTTTCTGGAATGAGTGCGTATCAAGCTGCAAGTACAACAACTGGTGCTAAACGAACTTACGCTTTAACACTAGCGGGAACAACTTGGTTTACTGTAGAATCTACAGCCACATATGGTGGCGGAGGAAACAAAGCATTTCCGGGTGGATCATATAAAGCTGTGGTACTAGCAGAATGTATCGCTCAATAATATTAATAGCGTTATTGTGTACTAATGCAGTAGCGCATGAAATGACACCTACATATCCTAAGTGGAAGATTACTGCACATGACGGTATATACAAAACTACAATGGAGATGTTTAACAAACGATCAGATGTTAAGTGGTACGAGATTGGTGTGTTTGATGATGAATGGGAACCAATAAATTTTGTAACAAATTACAAAATCTTTAAATTAGAATACCTAGGAAACAGTAAGTTTGATGTTTATGTTAGCGCAAAAGATAGAGATAGAGTGGAATACATATGCTCTAAATCTAAACTTAGGGGCGTTGGCAATGACAGACCTATGGTAGAATCTAGAATATGCTCGAGGTTTAAATGAAACTACGCCACACTATATTATTATTTATACTTAGCTGTACACAAGTTATAGCTGAAAGTAACTCAATGTCTTTTTCTTTGCCAAGCGCAAGCATAAGCAGTGGAACAGATAAAATTCGAGCGGGCGATTTAGACTGCTCTAATAGTATAGGTGGCAGCACAAACTTTGAGATGGGATTTACCGGCGTCATTAATAATGCGACTATGCCGATCATTGGAAAGCCAGATGATAATAATCCTCAATCCAAAGATATAGGAATATATGCTCGTATTATTATTCCTTTAGATGGTCCAAGTGAACGTATTAACTGTAACACATTGTATCAACTAGAGCTACAGCGTAGACGCTTAGAAGTAGAGAAGCTTAGAGCTGAAATTGAAATGTTAAAATCATTACAAGGTAATGGGGAGTTTGATAACTGATGGATGATTTAGAAAACAAAATTAAACAGGTTGAAGACTTACCTAACAAACAAATAAAAGTAAAAGGATTTAAGTTTAGTGGTGCTAGTATTATGGCATTGTTTGCTTTAATCTCAACAATACTTGGATCGTTGTATGGTGGTTTTCTTCTTTATCAGAAAGTAGAAGCATTAGCTTCGTTAGATTTAGGCGACATCAGTTCGTCTATGGCTAAGACTTCTGCTGAGGTATTACGTATTGAACAACATGCCAATTCAATTAAGATAGAGTTAAAGAAAGACATGACTGATTTAAGAAATAGTCAATGGAATTTAGAATCAAAAGTAGATGGCAAGCTACAATCAGTAGATACTAAGCTTACTAATTATGATACTAAATTAGATAGATTTGAAATAAAAGTAGAAAAGACAAAAACAGATATGGAAAAACGTATTCAAGAGTCTTTAGATAACCCGTTAGCTAACTAGGAGATCACTATGCCATACAAAGGTAAAGGTAAAAAAGGTAAATAATGCCAGAAGATAAAAGAATCCAACTACAACTAGACAAACATGCTTCACAAATTGCTAAGTTGTTTAGCAAGATCGATGATACTAACGATAAGATACAAAAGATATTTAATATGTTAAACCAAATTAGATATTTTATATATGGTGGGTTTGCCTACTTTATAGCATCTGAAGTTGGTATGTTTAATTTATTAAAGTTAGTAGCATGATAGGAGAAGAAAGATGATAGGACTATTAACCAACATAGCACCAATAGCCTTAGGTTTTATTGGTAAGTTGTTTGCACTTAAGAGTCAAGCAGCACAAGAAAATCAAAAATTAATGATGCAGCAATTTGCAGTCAGAGATAAATCAATTAATGATGCAAGAGATAGGGCAGATAAAGAAAGCCCAATGGCAGCACTTAACAGACGAGTAATCATATTTGTAATATTGTCTTTGATTATTTTTACACAAGTAGCTCCAGTATTCTTTAATGTGCCTACTGTAATACCAACAGTAATTGAAGGCGCAAGTTTACTTGGTTTTGAACTTACACCAGACACAGTAGAATATGTAACTGTGCAAGCCGGTGCAGTTTTAAAGTTCGATGAAGTATTTGCTTGGGCAACTATGATTATCGAGTTTTATTTTGGAGCGCAATTAGCAAAGGGGAAGTAATATGCCTTACCAAACAAGTCCAGAGATTGATTTCTCGTCAATTGGTTTAATGGTCGATGTACCAGCAAATCAAATACCTCAAGGAGGTTGGAGTGATTCTTTGAACGTTAGACCTAGAAACGGATCGGTGCAGGGTGTTAATGCTTTTGCTAATGATATATTGTTGCATCATTCAGATTCTAATATTGCTAATGGAGAAGCTAAAGCAATATGTCAATTTACTCCAGCAGGTGGCGATAATTTAATTATAGCTTATATTGTTAAAGGGGCAACTAGCGGAGAAGGTTCTGTTATATTGTATAACCCAGATGGGGCTAATAATGCTGCTAAATGGAATGATATTACAAACTCTGTAGCAGTTAATAAATTTACATTTAACGATGATTATCCACCGCAAATATTTGTGTTTAATCAATTACTTATTGTTAATCCGGGAACAGACGCTCCCCCACAATTTACTGATGCTAAAGTAGGTGCAGGTAGTTTAGCGCCTATTCCAAATTGGTTAACAGATAGCAGTAGCTCTCCTATAATATGTAGAATACTTAGACCTTATAATCAACGCTTAATTGCTATGAGTATAAAAGAAGAACATGGCGTTGGAGGTGCTGGAACAGCTGATGACGCTGATGATGATGTTTATCAACCTATTGATTTATTATTTTCTTCACACATTACAACAACAGCTTCTTTAGCTGCTGTACAATGGACAGCTTCTACTACTAATACAGCAGGCGATGCTTTTCTTAATGCAACACCCGGTAAAATATTAGATGGTGGTCAGTTAGGAGAATTCTTTATTGCTTATAAAACTGACAGTGTAGTTAGAATAAGAGAAACAGGAGATACAAATATATTGGCAATTGAAAGCATATTTGAAGACGATGGTATATACTCAACCAGATGTTTTGCTAACATAGGTAATTCTCAACATTTAGTTGTAGGTAACTATGGTATTTATATTCACGATGGTCAATCGCAAAAACAAGATATAGCTAAAGATTTATTTAAAGATACAATGTATGCGTTAGTGAAAACAACAGAGCGCAATAGGACATTTGTATTTCAACAAACTAGAGATAAAGAAGTTTGGCTTTGTCTTCCAACCACAAGTAATAGCACTACAGGTTGTGACTTAGCTTTTGTATATGATTATAGTTCAGGTAAGATTCATAAAAGAACTTTGCCGGGAATTACAGATTTGTTTGAAACAGAACTTGATGGTGAACTTAAAATATATGGTACTAAGTCTGGAACAACATTACAGACTTTATCTAATACTATATTAGAGTCTGGTGGTTACTTTGAAAGAATAAACGATAATTTAACAGACAATGGTAAAGTTAAACACATTAACAGAATAGAAATTAATGCTGTTGGAAGTTGTTTAGTAGCTTTAACTGGTACACAAAATTTAAGTGATTCTAAATCTTATACTAATGTTGCTTTTAATCCAACAACAGATCATAAGATAGATGTAAGGGCTTCGGGTCGTTACATGAATCTTAAGGTAACTATGAATGGAGCAACTAATCCTGAACTATCAAAACTTCAATTTGATATAAAGATAATGGGAGTTAGGTAATGGCTAGCAAATACAAAACTTTAGGTCCCGGCTCTATGAAGCCCTCAAAATTAATAGACAGAGGTGGGTCAAATATAATGAGACCTATGCCTTCTGTAATGCCTGATTTACCTTCTAAAGAAATAGAAAAAAGATTATTTAAATTAGAAAAAAATACAGATACTAGTAATCAATTAATTGAAAAAGTTGGTGATCAATATCAATATGCAAAAGAATTTGTTTATCTTGCTTATGCTTCTGCTTTATCTAATTTATCTAATGGCTCTATAACAAACCAAAGTGATGCTACTGATTTTCAATTTAGTCCTTTTAGTGATTCTGGTACTTTAATGCCATACAGAGGTTTTTTTACTAATAAATCTATTTATCAGTCAGGAGACCCAACAGATTACACTTGGCAAAGTACCTCAGGTATGGTTGGTTATACTGCTTCTGAAAGATACTTCACAAGTTCTACAAAGAGATTAGAGGAATTAGGCAACCCAACTAAACCCGGAACAGGTGTTACATGGACAGCAATAAATTCTGGAGCAGGAATTCCAGGAGCTGCAATATGGTTTGCAGAAAGATTTAAAATTAATTCTGTATGGGCTAATTGGTCTATTACTGCTGTAGGCCCATGGGTTGGAAGTGACTTTTTAGTTGATGGTGCTATTATAGAAGCTAAGATAGCTACAAATGCTATTACTACTGCTAAGATTTTAAATGACGCTATTGATAATGATAAGATTGCAGCTAACGCTGTTAATACTAATCAAATTGCAGCTGATGCTATTGTAGCTAATAAAATACTTGCAGGAGAAATAGGTGCAAACCATATAGCTGCTAATGCTATAACGGCAGGTAAAATAAACACCGATGCTGTAACAGCTGGTACAATAGCAGCAGGGGCTGTAACTGCTGTTAAGATAGATACAGACGCTGTAACAGCAAATAAAATAGCAGCAGGAACTATAACAGGTAATAAAATTAGCTCTTCTACTAAAATTACAGCCGGTACTGGAAACAATGTTGGTGTTCTTGATGGTGCAGATTCTACTTATAGAATATACGCTGGTCATGCTACACCTGCTTCAGCTCCATTCAGAGTTAAACAAGACGGCACTGTTATTATTGAATCAGCTTCTTCTGGTAGTAGATTAGTATTAGAAGATGATACTATTAAAGTTTATAATAATTCTACTCTTAGAGTTAAACTGGGGAACTTAGCGTGAGTTATGGTCTTAATGTTTATAAAGCAAACGGTTCACTAGGTTTTTCTACAGCAGATGTTACTTGGCAAACAGTAGCTCAATTTACTGTTGCAGCTAATGCCACTGTTTCAAATACTTATTCAGAAGCTGCAGGAATGACTGTGATAGCCCAAAGACAATTAGTTAATGTACCACCATCTTCTCAAGAAGATTACGCACCTAATGTTACTGTTTCAAATAATTCACAAACAATTACTGTAGCACCTCAATCGGGATTATCTTCTTCAGAATGTATAATACATGTACTAGCACAAGACACATAGGATTTAATTATGGCTTACGGATTTGAAGCAAAAAATGATTCAGGAAAAGTAATTATAAATGATACTATAGAAAATTTGCACTTTATAGGAAAAGCAACACACGATAGTCAATATACTGGATATAATGATTTTCCAACTTACAGTGGCGCTAACGATACATTAGACGGTAATACTATTTGTTATTACACTATAACTTGTTCAGGAACTCCAGTGCCTTTTATAAAACCCTCTGACTATTCTAGATGGGCAGCAGTTATAAAACAATCTGTAAGTGGAACAACTTGGACATTTCATGTAATGTGTAGTGGAGAGGACACATCTAACATGCCTCAAATTTATTGTTTTGTTAACGCAGATGATATAGCTATACCTTCAGGTGAAACACATGGAATGATTGTTTTTAAAGCTGATGGTTCTACAAAAACATTTGACAGTAGAAGACAACCATTAGCTATTACAGGTGGTGGGAATGCTTTACCTCCTGTTGATCCAACGAATTCTTCTGGATTGCCCGGAGTTACAAACAACGCAGCTTGGCAATCTTCTACTTTAGACCATGATTTTAGAAGTGGTAATCAATACACTGCTTATTCTGACTCAAATATAAACACATCTAACACTATGTTTTCTTGCCCTTCAATAGCTCAAGCTGTATACAGCAGAGTAATAAATGGATATAAATCTTCTAATATACCTTGGTATAGAGGTGGTGGTACCCAAGAACACTGGTCAACAGCTTGGTGGTGGGTAATGTACAGAAGTGCATTTAGAATAAGAAGCGGATACTTTGATGCTGGATGGAATGTTTATCAAGCCGGTTATTGGTATGATGAGCATTATGAATCAGGCGGTTGGTTTGGTGGAGGAAGTGGGGGCTATACTGCTGGTAACAGACCTTATGATAATAAAACTATTAATCGACAAACTAACGCTTATATTATTGCAAATTCTTCGAGGTATGACTAATGGCAGATCCAATCGTTGCTCAATGGGGAAAATCTTATTATAACCTAGGACAAGTATTTGAACAAGGTACTCTTTCAGCAACAGAACCAGATTATATTAGTGAATTTAAAAGCACTACTGATACTCAAACTATTACATACAGAGGTAATAGGATTGATTCTAATACTAGAGGAGACCCTTTATTTAGATGGGAAGCTGTTATAACAGAAGGTGAGACTACTAAAATTAAACAATATGAATCTTCTAAACAATATAGAACCCTTATATGTCATCTTACTACTGGAAGCGATTATCATGAAGATTTTGATTTATGCCCTTCTGTAAATATATGGATGGCTCGAAGTTGGTTAGAAGATGAGGAAGAACTTTATTTTTATTTAGAAGGTTCTAATATGCTTGAATCAGTTGCAACTTATTATAATCTTCCTGAGCCTTGTGATTCAGATATGAAAGCTAGAGTTGAATCAAACCCTGAAGAATTTAGGTTAAGGCATCAAGATATAAATCAAACAGGTTCAAGAGATGTTCCTGTAGTAGTTGCAAGTATAGTGTTTAAAGATAATGTAGCGACAATGTTTAAACTTTATGAGATAACTCGATGGGACGAGTAAAGATATTTATAGGATATGATCCAGTAGAAGCAATAGCTTTTCATACTTTAGCTCAATCTATTATGAATAAAGCTACTGTACCTTTTGAGATTATACCGTTAGATATTAGAAACCTTCCTATGTATACAAGACCAGTAGATCCTAAACAGTCTAATGAGTTTTCATTTACTAGGTTTTTAGTACCTTACTTATCTGAATACAAAGGTATATCAATATACTTTGACTGTGACATGATGTTAAGAACAGATATTGCAGAAGTATTACAAGAAGTAAATGATAAACCAGTTTATTTAGTTAAACATGATTATATTCCAAAAGATAAATACAAATATATGGGAACTAAACAATACAATTATCCAAGAAAGAACTGGTCATCATTTGTTGTTTGGAATTGTGGTCATGACTCTAACAAAATAGTTACAGATAGTTTTGTTAATACTGCTAGTGCAGCAGAGTTACATCAGTTTAAATTTCTTAAAGATAATGAGATTGGTGAGCTAGATGTTTGTTGGAATTGGTTGGTTGGTGAATATAATAATCCACCAGATGATGTTAAAAATGTACATTGGACTATAGGTGGACCATGGTTTACAAAGTACAAAGATGTAGATTTTGCAGATGAATGGTTACAATTAAAAGGTGGAATGAGTAATGTATGAGATAAAGCAGATTGTTGGAGAAGATGTTCTCACGAGATACAATGAAATTAAAATAGGAATTGATAAAGCTTTGGACCATTCAAGTGGTGAATGGACTACAGCTGAAATAATTCAACATGTTATAGCAGAACCACATTTATTTCAAGTGTGGGAAGTACTAAAAGATAACAAAGCTATAGCATTTAGTACAACACGAGTATTACAATATGAACACTTTCAAGCGTTACATATTATAACTTTAGGTGGATCAGATATATATACTGAGATTCCTACTTTAATTACTGTGTTTGAAGATATGATTAAGGAGCACGAGAGCATAGATGCTCTTGAGTATACAGGCCGTAGAGGTTTTGTAAAACAATTAACTACGGTAGGGTGGATAGAAAAATACACCACAATGCGTAAAAGTCTAAAGGAGAATTTTGATGTCTAAGATTAAAATCTATGATGGTGTTGTTATTGACATGGCAACAAGCAAGATAGTAGAACAAGGAGATATTAGTTATGTTGACTCTGATCAAGTTGCATATACGAAAGGTGGTGATAAAACCCAAGTAACAAATACTGGTGTTGCTTCTGAATTTAAACCTCAGATAACGGGAATGCTTAATACTGCCTCAGATTTGTATGGATCAGGAAAACTTGGCGCTGTTGCAGGATTCACTCCTGAACAACTAGCGGCCCAACAACAAGCTAAAGTATTAGCCGGCAATCAAATAGGTTTAGAGGGCGATCTCGCTACTCTAGCAAAGCAACCTGTTAATTTGTCTGGTATGAGAACAGCTGCAACTCAACAAGCACAACAAGCCTTAGGCTTAAATGCAATGGGCGCAGGTCGAGCTGGTGGTTTAGGTGGATCAAGACAGTACTTAAATCAAACAGGTATTCAAAACGATCTTGCTGCTAAATTTGCCGGCATTGACTTGCAGCAACAACAAGCTCAATTTGGTAACATGCAGAATGCATTAGCCGCTCAAGGTGGTGGTGCTAAGACATTGTCACAACTTGGAGCTGCTACACAACAGCAAGCTCAGAATGAAGCTGACTCTGCTTATAAAGGTTTACAACAGTACGCTAGTGTATTTGGTACTGCAGCACCTAAAACTACAACAACGACTTCTTCTGGAGGTAAATAATGGCTGTTAGTTATAATGAAGGAAATTTAGCTTATATGAGACAACTTGCTAAACAACAAGGTATTTCTGTAGCTGAGTTAACTAGACGAAGAAGATTAGATGAAGAATTTGGTTCACCTGCTTACATAGCTAAAGAAAAACAAAGTTACCAAGATTTTTTAAAAGCTACTGATGGTTATCAAGATCATAAAGAACACATGCAAAGAATAGATACTGGATTAGGAACTTTATATCCAGGCGAAGCAGCAGATAGATATCATGCTTCAAAAGATTTAGGATTAACTGCTGCACATTTAGGTGAATTTGAACCAGTATTTACTGAGAGTGCAAGTGAAGCTGTTCAACATCAAGATACTAGTCATATTGGAGCTGAGGAAAGAGCGGCTGGTAGTGCTATTGGTAGTGCTGCTGGTGCTATTTTAGGTGGTATAGTAGGAGGTCCTGTTGGAGCTTCTGCTGGAGCTGCTGCTGGTAAAGCAATAGGCGGTGGTGGTTCAATGACTGATGCCGCAACAGGAGCAATAGGTAGCGGTGGATCTCAATATGCTACTCAAGCTACTAAGAAGAAACCAGGTGACAAACCTGTTAAAGACGAAATGATGACTAAAATCCAAGGTGTGTTAAATTAAAGGAGGCTATTATGCCAGATAAAAAAGGCCAACTAGGTTGGGAAGACTTAGAAGATTTTGGTAAATCCTTTTTTCAAGGTCATAGTGACTTTATGAATAAAGCGACGACAGATTTTTATGTTGATCCACCTAAAGAAGAAAAGCCATTAACCCCTTACGGGCAAAGTCTTGTAGATAATCTATCTGAATTTGATAAACTAAATCCTTTTGATCCAACAGATTTAGGTTTATACACTGGAACCTCTCCAACTTTAGGCTTAGAGGCATATAATGAAGGTGTAGATTCAATGCTTGATTTAACTTTTGATGAGAACATTGTATCATCAACACCGTTTGATAATGGAATTACAAATACCTTAGATCCTCGGTATGAAGCACCAGTAACAGGAAGAAACTTTGATGGTCAAGAGTTTACATATGAAGATACTACTGACACATATGAAAGTGGTTTAGTAATTCAAAACGCTACTTCTAAAGTAGGTGATGATGAAGATCAATTTCATATTGATGCTATGAATTATAGAGGTGATGACGAAAAAATGTTAGCGCTTCAAAAGAGTATAGTATCGAGAAAAGAAAATGGTGATGGTACTGTTACTTATAAATTTAATAACAGTCCTGGTTCTCATATGCAGGAAGCTTTAAGCGATGAGGCTGTACAAGAACAATCATCAATTGCAGCTGGCGTAGCAGCATTAGAGGCTCAAATATTAAGTATTAAGAATGGTACTTCTTTTGCAGCTCCTGGAGAATTGGAGCAACTAGAAGCTAAATTAACAGAAGAGAAAGCAAAATTAATAGTAGCAGATGAAGAAGTTTTAAAAGAAGAAGAAAATATTATAAAACAAGAAGAAGATATTGCATTGATTCAAGATGGTGAAACTACTGACGCTCAATTTGAAGCTGCTCCTCCTGCTGATCCAAAAGTTGTAGCTGAACAATCAGAAGAGGAAGCAGAAAAAAGTAACGCAGAAAAAGATAAGCTTGCTAAAGAATTAGCTAAGATAGATCCAAATGGTAAAGTTGACCAACAAATATTACGTAATCAAGTAGAAAAAGTAGATAAGTTGTTTACTAGCAAGAGTAAATATGATTGGGTAAATAGTATTAGGGCTTTTTATAAAGAAAATCCTGAGATTGCTACAGCTATAATTAAAGCTGCATCTAATTATTTACAAACAGGTAAATGGTATACCGCTGCTGCAGCTGGTTTAGAAGGTGCATTGCTTGGTGCTGGCACTAAGATAACTATGGATAACAAAGATGCTGCTGACAGAGCAACTCTTAGAAACCAAGGTTATACTGGAGCTTCAGTTAATAAGTTCATGGTTACTAAAAATCCAGAAGATCTTGTATTAGATTTTACTAAACAAGAAAATGATTATGCTATATATCTTAGAAAGAAAGATATTGAAAATAAAATGGCACAATCTAAATCTTATTTAGAATGGTATCGAAAACTTACTCCAGCTAATACTGAATGGGCAGAAAAACAAACTGATTGGTTTGTTAATAATGCTAAAGGTATGTATGAAAAAATGGGTGAAGATGGAAAAGCTTTTGCTGAAATGCAATCTGCTGGCATAGAACACGGTGATGTTATGTCAATGATATTAGATTATGCTCATCAAAAGAAAGATGGAAAATATCTATTACCAAGAGGTCCTAACGGAGAGTACGATTTAAAACAAATACCAACAGAAGTTTTTAGAGATATGCAAAATATTGTTGAAAACTTTTCAAGACAACAATATAGAAATTATCAGATTAATGGTAAAGTTTTAGATACTAACTTTAACTTTGCTAATTACTATGATGAATATAAACTTCATACTAGTTTAGTTAATAACGATGCTGATAATAACTTTGATCCTATTATGTTTCAAAGCTATACTAATAACCCAGAAGACGGTGAGTTTGCTGGTGAAGCAATGATGGCTGGTAGTAGTAATATTGTTGATCAAATATTTCAAGGTAAATTTGACACAAAAATAGATGGCAAGACTATGAAGCCTGAGAAAGAACAGGTATGGAAACAACTTGCTATTCAATGGGGTGCTTTGTCTCCAGAAGATAAAGAGGTTTGGAATAAAGCAGCTTTAGAAGAAGATGATATTGCAACAACTGGATTTTTATTTTTTGCAAATCAGTTAATAACTGTAGGTGAAGGTCATGAATGGATGGCAAGTCGCAATATAAAATTATTTCAAGATCCAAATAGAGAAAACAAGTAATTACTAGGAGAAATTTATGGCTATAGGACCTATTAAAATAGTTCTGCCGCAAAGTAAAGCACCTTCATTTGATATGACTGGGTTTGTAAATGCCGGTATGTATCAACAGATGTATGTAGACGACGATGAAGAGCCTCGTGATTTTCGTTGGGAAGATGGTGACACTGTTTATGATGCTACTTCAGATGAGGGTTATAGATTCCTTGGTATGGATGCTCTTGAAACTGATCACATAGGTCACTCTCCAAAACAAGGATTTAAATCTGGTGAGTATGGTGGTGACCTTCAAAAAAGAAAGTTTTATGAGTTAGCAAAGAAGTTAGGTTATAACAGACTCGTTAGAACAGGAAAAAAAGATGAACACAATAGATGGTTAACTGACTTGCAAAACGCGAATGGTGAATCATTTTCTACTTCTTTATTTTCTAACGATCTACTAACACCAAATAGATGGACCTCTGAAAGAGATAGAGATGCTTACGAAAGTAAACACTTCAACAGCTTGATGGGTATTGATACAACAACAAATGAATGGGGTAAAGCAAAGTCTGAAATTGACGATCATTTTTCTAAAGGACTTTTGCTTGATAAGTTTGGAAGTCCATACATTAAAAAAGAAGCATTAAATGAATGGCAATTAAACGAAGCTCAAATTAATTCTGAAATATATGGAATAGTAAATCCTTATCTTGATAGTTCAGTTAAGTATCGTCATGATGGTATGGACCTACAAGGTAATGCTACTAACGTTTGGCGTAGTAGCCTTAGTCAGGGTTGGCAGAGTATGAGTGAAGCAGCTTCAGGAGCTAAGTCTTTAATTGGAAGTTTAATTGGTAATCAAGACTGGTACGAATCAGGAATGCTTACTGCTGAAGCAAAAGAAAACACAATGCGAAGGCTTCCTAAATTTGTTCAAAATATTGATGACGTAGAATTTGGAGACAACGCTGCTGAATATATTATAGGTTTAGGCGGTGTGTCAATACCTTGGATGTTAGGTATCATTGGTGGAGGAGTTGTTGGTACTTTAGCTGTTGGAGCTGGAGCTACTGGTATTGCTGCTGCAGTTGGAGCTACAATAGGTACTACTCCTTTAGCTGCACTTTATGCTGGTGAAATCTTTAACAATATGGAAGGAGATATAAATAGCAAAAGCACTAAGGTAGCTTTATCTGGTGGTGTTATTATGTCAGTGTTAGATAGACTAGGTTTAAAAGGTATTATGAGACCATCTCAAGTTATGGCAAAAGATGGAATGAAACAATTAAAAGCTCAGTTTACTAAGAAAAAGATTGATGAGATAGAGGCAGATCCAGGTTATGCTAAGCTTACTCAAGCAGAAAAGACTGCTAGAAAAGCAGAAGCTCTAAAGCAAGTTGACATACAAATCAATGCTGCAAAACTTTCAGGTGTTAATGACATTGTTAAAGCTATGGCTGGTCATGCTGATATACAAATTAAGAAAAGCTTATTGCTTAAAGAGTTTGGACAAGGCATGATGAAAGGTGGTCTATGGGAAATGGGAACCGAATCATTACAAGAAAGTACTAGTTATATTGCATCTGCATTTGGATCTGAAGCTGATTTTGATTGGAATGAATTTAAAAATATAGCAAAGAATGCTGCAGCTGGTGGTTTCTTAATGGGTTCTACAATTGGTGGAACTATGAGTGGCACAAGTGGATATGGATCTATTAAGAAGATGCAATCAGATTATGGCATGGCAACAAGTGATGCTGCATCTGGATTTTTTAATTATGCTCAAGATAAAGATGGTAATACTTTAGGTAATGCTGTGTCAGCTAATGGTCACGTTTATCCTAAGCCTATGACTGAAGAACAGTTTAATAATTCTGATCAGCGAGGTAATACTTGGGAACCTAAGTTAGTTGATGTTGAAGAGATTAATGAAGAAATGTTACAACACTCTGATGTTAATACTTCAGAAGCACAAAGACAAGTTGATGAACAAGTTAAACTTGGAGAAGGTAAAGGTATTGAAAATGAAGATGGAGTTGTAGTTGGTAAGCTATCTCTATGGGAGAAGGCAAAGAAACTACCACGCCAAGCTTTCCAGAAGTATGGATCTATTATTGCTACAAAGAACTTGCAAGATCCAGATTTAAATGGAACTGCTAAGAGATATCTGTCTGCATTACTTCAAACATTTTCTCCTGCTAATATTGGTTTAGCGGCAGGTGTTGGTTTTCAAAAGATTAAAGGTAGATTAACTGAAGGCTATATGCAAGAAGCTAATAATCTTAAGTTAGCTTTGTTAAATACTGTTGATCATACTAATACAGCAAAAGGTAGAGCTGCTGCAACTGAGAAGTTTAAACAGTTTGTAGATAGTAAAAGAGCCGTCCAACGAGGAGAGAAAACCGAGCAACAACATCGTCAACAGTTTGGACAGATGACAGCTAGGTTAGATCAGATTCATAACAGGATGGAAAGACTTACTGATGCTTTAAGAGATACAGTTAATAATAGTGTTGATGATATGAAAGATATTGGTAGAGTTGAAGATTGGTTTTTTAATTCTGCTAAACTAGATACATCATTAGTTTTAAAAGGTAAAGGTAGATTTATATCTGCGCTGCAAAGAGATTGGACTAATCCTAGAACTGGTCAGGTTCATAAAGGTTTAAGCAAAGAAGCTGCTGAAAAGTTATATAACAGGTTAGTGTTTGATGGTAGAAGTCAAGAAGAAATTATTGATGATATGTACCATGAGACTAAAGGAGCTGGTGCTGCAAAACAAAGGACACTAAATATTAATGATAATCCTATGATGCAGGAGTTTTTACACACAGATCATTTTGGAAAGTTAGAAACTAATATACATGACATGATTAACTATGCTATGGATATGAAATACCTAGGTCGTAATGATGTAAAACTAAATCAGATGATTCTTACTACTATGAACCATATGAAGAAAGATGGTAAGTGGGATGCTAATATAGCAGCGACAGTTAGAAATTCTGTTGATACTCAAAGAGGTAGATACAAAGCTATTAAGAGTCAAGCACTTAAGAAAGCTCAGGACAATGTAACTTTCTTTAATACACTTACTCAACTAGATACTTCAATGCTAGCGTCACTACCTGAGTTAGCGTTGGTTATGGTTGGTGCTGCTTATAACAAAGGTTTAATTAATGTTATAAGACAAGGAGCTAGTGATGTTTTTAAACATTATGCTGGAACAGCTAGAACATCTAAGATGAGATTCAAAGGCGCTAGTATGACAGATCCTGATTTAAAGGATGTCATGCCTACTCCTAGAATACTTAGACAATTTGATGGTAAGAAAATAGATAGTAAAAAAGATATTACTATTGAAGATATCAATATGAATAGATTAACCTTCTATGGTGGGCAATACGGAACACCTCATCATGGTGTACTTGGTGCTGTTGATATTGATGCATCTGCTTATCAAGCCTCAAGGTTTAAACTATGGGTATTAGAATCATTCTTTCGTATGAATGGTCTTAAGTTCTTAACTGATGGTGCAAGGGTTGCACGTCTTGCTATAGCTAATGATGCTATTTTTAATGATTTAGAAATAATTCAGGGCTTTTATACTCCTGGAAAACTAAATAGTAATTTAGCTAATGATGCTTTTGAAAGATTAAGAGAATTAAATATCGATCCTATAAAAGCTGCAAGACAATTTGAAAAAGTAAATCAAGAAATTAAACTACTTCAGCAAAAGAAGACTAAAGGTTTTCTTCCTGAAGATGGTGGTAAGTTAGACAGTAAAATCTTGCATGAGTATATATTTAAAAATCATGCTGAGCTTTACAATACTTTAGAAGATGCTAGAATATCTTTTGTTGATAATGCGTTAGCAAGACCAACATCGATTGATAGACCTTTATGGTATTCTAATCCTCATTTTAGATTGCTTACTCAATATCAAGGTTTCTTATCTACGTTTACTGCTCATATAATACCTAAGCTATATAAGAGAGCTAAGAAAGCAGATCCAACACTTAGGTATCAAACTTTTGCTGTTGCTGCTACAATGTTAGCTCTTGCTTTTCTTGGTCAAGAAGCTAAAGATCAATGGAAGTTTGGTCATCATAGTCCTTATGTTGATACTAATCTTAAGACAGCTCAGCGAGGATTAAGTGCTTCTGGTTTATTAGGTACTGGACATAGGTTATTAGACTTTGTTCACCCAATATATACTAGTAGTCCAAGATATAATGAGACTGCGTTTGATCAGATGGGTAGATTTTTTGGTCATTCACTTGATGAGTTTGGTGGACCTACTGGTGGTACAATTAAAAATGCTCAACGCATAGCTGAAAATCTTATTGAGGGAAAACCTTCAACAGCTATTTATTATGGTAAAAATTGGATACCACTAATTGGTAGACATATGAAAGGTGACAAGCCTTATGAAATAGTATTTTAATATAGGAGATATGTATGGCTAAGAGTGGTGGTTACAAAAGCTCAGCTAACACAAAGAAAGATTTAAAGAAAGCTCAATTTGATATGTCAGGTGTATTTTTTGAAGCGCCTACTGTCAGAGAACAATCTAATATTGTAAGAAAACAACAAGCTTATGGTCAGAATCTAGACCAAAAGAGTGAAATGGAAATGCAGATAGCTCAAAAAGAAGCTGAGGTTGCTGGATTACAAAGAGCTCAACAAGGTCAAAACGTTTCAAGTGAAGATCAATTAAGAGGTCGTAAGTCTAGACTTGAGTTGCAAATGCTCAATCAAAATTATAATAAACTTAATGAAGGTTTATTAGATGATGTATATGGAGGAACCCAAGACACTGTTGGTGAAATGGGTTCTCCAATTGTCGATAATACAGTTGAACCTGTACCTACAATTACACCTCAAAGAGAGTTCCCTACTCCTGAACAGGCTGTAGGAACCACGACAACGCCCGAGATCAGACCTTTAGGCACAGGCCCTGCTGCTACTATTGGTGGTGGAGATACTAACGTATCAAGTGCTGCAATAATAAATGCCATAATGAACAAGCCAGAAGAGGATAGAACTCCTGCTGAATGGCAAGTGCTTGCTGATCTTGCTCCTGAAGTTTATGATAGTAATCAAGCAGCTGATCGTGAGACTGTTGATGATGATCCAGATAGTCCAGACAGACCAGGAAAAATTAGTAAAGTTCAAATACCTTATCAACAAAAAATGCAATTGATGCATGACAGTCATGCGATGGGTAGAAGAGTTGAAGAACTCTTAGATCAATTTGCTTATGATGATATGGGTAGTGCAGAAAGAAGGCAAGAGATGATGAGACGTATCAATGATGGTACGTTTGAAGTAGAATCTGTTGCTGATTTCTTTGAAGGTATATTAGCTACTCATGAGGAATTAAAAAGATTAGGTGCACCTAGTGCTTTATCTGATGTTGCTTTACATTCTGTCTTACACCAAGTAAGAGAGGCTTATAAAAGAATAGGAGAACCTGACGATAGAAGAGGTAGACAACAAGCAATTGATGAATCTAATATAGCACCTACAACAGAAGAAGAAGCTGCAACAGCTCTTGTTATGCGAGGGCATGAGGTTCGTGAAATAGGTAATAAGATATTAGAAGCAATGGGAGTTAAGCCTGATGCTAATAATGTTAACTCTACTATAGCTGGAACAATAGCTAGAGACCTAGTTGTCAGAGCATTTCCTAATTTGTTTGTGAAAGATCTTAAAGGTAATATTCAAATATCACAAGACGGTTTGACAGTAGCAGAAAAAATGTTACCAATGACTCAAACAATTTTGCCACATACAAAAAACAATGTTAGGTTAAATAAAAAACCTAATGCAAGTAGTACTGTTAAACCTAGATCAGGAGCTAAGTTAAGACGAACTGCTACTGGAGCTGCTACTGATATTGACTATGGAAACTATGATTTAGTAAATGATACAATAGATATTCTTGATAATATAGGATATACAATTGATCAAGATATGGTTAACATTGTTAATGCTTTAACCCAATCAATGGATGCTAATGGAAATACTAACATTGACAAACTTATTGGTACAGGAAAAGAAGACACTGGTACATTAAATGATAGATCTGGATCTCGTAAAAAGAAAGATCCTAAAACTGGCAGAGATATTATAGGTCCTGACGGAGAACCAGTAATGGAATGGTATGCTGGAGATCGAATCAAAGATGTTATCTTTAACGACAATATGGATTGGGCTCAAAATCTAGGTAATAATGTTTTTTATTACGATCATTTTTTAGGCGATAACAATAGATTTTATATATCTCAATTCACTGGTAACTATCACAGTCATAAGCTTGTTAGAGCTATGATTATGAGTGATCGTATTGAAATGTTTAGTGTTGATAATGAAGCTTCATTAAACGAACTCAAAGCTGGTATTGTTAAAAAGTTTGGACATAATGTTGGGGTTGCTGAAGCAGCAAGAATATTTGATGCTAATGCTAAAGCATGGTCTGATATGATTATGAAAGTCAGAGAAGACGGTCAACCTATAATTGATTTAGCTGCAAAAGAAGATGGATGGGATAGTGTAAGTGCTATGGTTGAAGCAACAAAACTTCATCAACACTTAGAAGGTTTAAAGAACGGTACAAAGACTGATCCAATATACACAACTAAGTTTATGACTCATGTTGATGGAACAGGAAATGGACTTGCTCATAATGCTATGCAATCCGGTGATTTTAAAACAGCTGCTTTAACTAATATCAATCCAAGATTTAATGCACCTGAAGGTGAAGCTAGAATGCATTGGGATTCAGCTAATCCTTTGAACAGTGATGTGTACCATCTTACTGGTTCGGGTATGACAGCTCAAGTTGAGAAGAATCAAAGTGCATCATCTGCATTTGTTAAGCAAGCTATTGTTGCTTTAGGTCTTGATGATAAAAGAAACATGAGACAATTTTCTAAAGCTCCACTAATGATATTTCAGTATGGAGCAGGTAGAGCGCTTATTAAAAAGATTGTTAAAGAAAATATATTAATAGCGCTTGAAGAAGATGCTGCTACAGCTGCTGCATTTAATCAAATTGTTCTTGATATGGGAGGTAATGCTTTAAGTCAGAGTGAAATTAAACAAGCTATTAAAGATGGAGTGTTTGAGGATTCTGGTCAATTCAGAGACGCAGACTTTATTATCGACCAAATGGGAGATATGATGGTTAAGTCTGTTGAGACTCAATTTCCTATGCTTAAGAAATTAAGTAACATATTATCTTCTATGGCTAATGCTGCTGCATTACATAATCCACCTATTGATTTATCAGTTATTACTATTGGTGGTCATAGGTTAAATTTTGGTTTGGCTAATTGGGAAACAGATAGACTTAGATCTTTTATAGATGAGACAAGTGGTTTAGATTTTAGTCCTGCTCAAAAGATATTGTATCCTCAAGGTACAAAAGTCTATATGAAAAATAAGGCTACAGGTAAAAACATTTCTGTTAAAAATACTAGCGGACATTTAATGCCTAATCCTAATTTCAATCCTGAGTTTCCAGTACATGATATAAAAAATCCTAAGTATGTACCTCTTGGTAGTCTTAAATCTGCAACACAAGCTGCAGTACTTATGACTCACTCATTAGACGGTATCAATGTTGCTCGATCTTTAGGTGCTTGGAATCAGGACAAACGTCATATGAGTATAGCTCAAATCTTTGATGGATTTTTAGTAAGCCCTAAGCACGCTCGTGAGTTTGCTGCAAGGTTAAATAAAGACTTTTTAGATATACACCTTGATAAAGGCGGTAGATTTAGAACTACTGGAGACTTCATGAAAGATTTAACTGATGTTGAAAAATTTCAACCAGGTCAATCTCATTATGATTTCTTATCTAACAATCCTGCTAATAGTAATGTTCTATTAATATATAGAGCAATGGCTCAAAAAGGTTTTAATTGGGATGACTATAAAGGCAAAGGTCTTATCAAGTTAATCAAAGAGTTTGAGGCAGATAGAAAGAAATTTAGAAAACAATTTATGATAGACTTCAAGAAAACTGATTCTGAATACAATTATAAAGCTGTTAAACAATTCTTTTGGGATTAAAAAAAAATACCTACACCGGTCATTACGACTAGTGTAGGTTATTTTTTTTTACTATTGCTGTGTTACTTGCACCAATGGTATTTACTATTGCTGTGTTACTTGCACCAATGGTATTTACTTGTTTGCTAAATAATGCTTCATAGCCTTATCAACTGCAGCTCGTTTCTTAGCCGCTGTGATCGTAGCTTTCTTGACAGCATCTTCTTGAGACATTCCTTGTTGCATTAATACTTTACTATCTTCTTCCATATTTAATATCTGAATTTGATCAGCAACATATGTATGAACATCTGTTAAATCTTCTGGTACGTCAGGATCTGTACCACCTTTTAAGATAGCTACTGCTTCTAATAACTCAGCATCAGTAGTATCTGCATCCCTTAGGATGTTAGTATCTTCGGCTCTTGCCATTCTGATTTCTCCTTTTCATTTACACTATCCATGTAGCTTATCAAACCTTGGACAGGGTGTGTATCATTATCTAATTCAAATGGACCATATTCTATAACCCATGTTGATTTCTCATGGTCAGTATCATCGACCACTGTAAACATTGCTTTGCATGTTGCCATCACTTATCTCCATCTACTAAGTTGTATCCGTATATTGCCATACTTTTAAGTAAACTTTGTAAAGCTGTCTCAGCAGCCATTGCTAGCTCATCTGAAACGTTATCATCTGAAGCTATGCTATGCGCAGCGTTGGTCATTTGCCATAACTGAACACCAATGTTGTGAGCAAAGCTATCTGTTTTATTGGTACTTTCTTTAATTGTCATATCTTCTCCATAATTTTTAAGTCTTTCGTTATAATTATCTAACATTTTACTTTTAGTTTCATCAATCATAAAGGTATTCTCCTTATTTTCTCCAGTCGTTTTTCCAAAGTGGTCTGGTCTTATGATTTTTTTTCTTCTTTTCAGAACGTAATAACATATATAACTCTGCGGTCCTGTCAACTTGCACAAGACCCCAGGTTATTTTTTTCTTTGAACTTAAAGCCATGAAGCAATCACAGCAGCTACTACTAGTGCTGCAAATATTGCTAAACTCTTATTGTCCTTTATTGTTGTAAGTATTTTAGTTTTAAGATCCATTAATACCCCTTACTTAGATACTTGATCTGTTATATCTTTGTCAAGTAATTTCCAGATAATTCCAGCAGCAATCAAGCCTGCTAAACCAGCATTACCTAACGTCCATACTATGTTAAGTATAGAACTAATTACATCACCTGTTAAGAAAGCTACCTTCGCACCGAAGATTACTTGCAATACAATTGACAAACTAATTAGCTTAATACCTACATCAATCGCAGCGTCCGCTACGTGCTTTATTTTCTCTAACATATTTTACTCCTATATATATTTAAATTACCAACCCCATTCTCCGACCATACCAACGGTAGAGTAATCTGTCACTGTCTTTTCAAAGAAGTTACTCAATGAATCTCCAGATGTAAGATCTTCTACCCAAGGTAAAGGATTAGTTTTTACTTTAAAGTTTCCTTTAAAGCCTAGTTGAATTAATCTTCGATCAGCTAAATATTTTATATAATTTTTAACTTCATCCTTATCTAAGCCGCCAACATCACCAGCTGCATAAGCAAGATCAATTACTTTTTCCTCTAACTTAACTACTTTTCTAGCCATCTCATATATCTCTGACTTGAATTCATCAGTTAGAACTCTACTATGCTCTGTACAGAACTCTCTAAACAACTTACTCATTCCTTCAACATGGAGAGTTTCGTCTCTTATACTCCATTCTATAACAGTTCCCATGCCTTTCATCTTACCACGTCGTTGGTAATTTAATAGCATAGCAAATGCTGAGAACAGAGTAACGCCTTCATTAAATACAGATAACGCTAATGACTTAGCTAGCCCATGATGACTATTAACATCTGCATCTCTCATGAAGTCGGTCTTGTTTACCATTTGTTTATATTCTAAAAACGTACTGTATTCTTTTTCATGTAAACCTAATGTATCATTTAGTAATGCATAAGCTCTTTGATGAATACCTTCTCGCGCAGAGAATGATAACAACATTGATCTTATTTCATTATTAGGAAATTTAGGTATATAAAAGTTACAATAGTTTTGAGCCACAATAACGTCAGCTGAGGTAAACAACCTAAGTATAGATATGATATGTTCTTTTTCCACATCAAGCAACTCTCCGTTTTTCCATTGAGTTACGTCTTCAGCTAGGTTTATTTCTTTTTCTGTCCAATGTATATCCTCATGTTGCTCGGCTAATTCTATAGCCCAAGGAAATTGGAACGGTTTAAACACTATATTTTCTTCCATTAACGTCATGATATTACCCCTCGCATGCTAAACATTCATCTTCAGCTGCATCGCCAATAGCTATTCTATCTACTTGTTGGCCGACATTTTCTGCTACTTGTGTACTAGATGTACGTAGATAATATAATGTTTTTAGTTTCTTGTTAAATGCACTTATGTGCACACTGTTTACGTATGATTTATCAGATCCAGCTGGGAAGAATAAGTTTACACTCTGTGATTGACATATATATACTTGTCTATCACTTGCATGTTGAACTACCCAGTGCTGATCTAACTCAAACGCTGTTTTGAATACATCTTTTTCCCAATCAGTTAAGTAATCTAGTTGTTGTACAGATCCTTGATGGTGACCGATGTTGCGCCACTCAGCTTCTAACCAATCTAAATCTTTACCTAGTCTTAACCTATGTTCTTCCATTACCTCTTGCAGGTGTTTGTTTCTAATAAGATGCGATCCAACTCTTGTTTTATGAATAAAACTATTTGATTTAATAGGCTCTATCGATGGTGAGGTTCCAATTATCATTCCGCTATTTGCATTTGGCGCTATAGCTAATAGATGACTGTTCCTTTTACCTGTTCCTCTGCCATACATATATTCACTTTTAGTTTTACATAAATCTTTAGTAGCTTTTAATGCATGCTGCTTTATATAAGCAAACATCATTTTGTTTTGACCGACTGCCATAGCAGATTCCCATGGTATACTTTTTGATTGTAAGTATGAATGAAAACCCATAGCACCTAGTCCTAAAGATCTTTCAGTAAGAGCTGATGATGTAGCCTTAAATAAAGCTGGCTGCGGAGCGTGATCAATGAACTGAGTTAGTACATTGTCTAGCATTTCTATAAGATCTTCTACTATTGTAGAGTCTTTCCACTCATCAAACTTTTCCAAGTTTAGACTACTTAAGCAGCATACTGCTGTTCGATCAGAGTTTGTTGGTAATGTTATCTCAGCACAGAGGTTACTACCTTTTATTTCTAATCCCTTTTTCTTAAGAGGTTCAGGCAATTTTCTATTGCTCTCATCGATGAAGTGAATATACGGCTCACCTGTCCTAAACCTAGTCTCCAATATCCTTTCCCATAACTCACGTGCGCGTACTGTATCACGGACTGAGCCGTCATGAGGATCGATAAGATCCCAATCACTATCACTTGAAACACTATCCATAAAATTATCAGTAATATTGACAGCATTATTAATATTAAAACACTTACGATTTGAATCACCACCTGAGGGAATCCTGATATTAAGGAACTCAATGATGTCCGGATGGCTGATATCCAAGTATGCTGCATAACTTCCCTTTCTTGTTTGTCCTTGTTTGTAAGCAGTCATTGCTGAGTCTGCTACTTTAATAAATGGTATTGGTGATGGAGCTTTATCACTAACAGCTCTAACATCTGACCAATGACCGCCAACTCCTCCACCTTTCACTGATAGCCATGCTAACTCTGATTGGTGGTCTATAAGACCTTCTAGCGTATCAGGAACGTAATTTAAAAAGCAACTGATAGGTAGACCAAGGGGTGTTTCACCTGGCATAGGGGCATTACTTAATATTGGGCTGCTAAACATAAACCAACTGTTACTTACCCCGTCATACAATCTTTGAGCTAGTTTTTTGTTACCATTAGAATAGGCAATACAAGCTCTAGCATAAGCTTCTTGTGGTGACTTTTCTTTACCTCTAAGGTAGTGAGCTTTCAATAAATCAAAAGCTTGATCTGTCATTTGCTTATCTTTAGCTCTATCTATTTGTATTCCTAAATAATTACTCTTCATTTCTTCTCCTTATTAACGATGACCTCTATTGTTTGATCTCCATCATCATCTTTATAAACTTTATACTGTATCTTTTTCTTAGCATGTTCAGCTAGTGCATAACATACTCCTTCTTCAAACGACATTTGTTTTTCTTTACGCATCCACATATAAATAAATATGCATGTACCTATTGAAGCTAATAGTATTTCATGTAATTCCATTTTATTTCTCCTTAATGTATTTTATTATCATTTTCTAGGTCTAAAGTTAGATACTCAAACCCTAGTTCTTTTAATTCTTCACATGTTTGCAACCAAGCCACGCATTCCATTAATACTATCTCACTATCAGTATTATCTATTACTGTTTTGATCTTACTTTTGACATCATTAACGTGTATTTGGCTGCTCATATTTCTCTCCATCTATTTCTAATATAACATAATCTTCTTTATCTTCGTCATATCCTCCAAAATGAGATGAAAAACCGGTTACTATTTCGTTGTTATCATCTTCAATAGATCCATGTTCAACCATAGCATCCATTAAAAACTTGTGCAACGCCCATGTAAAGTTATCTATATCTCGCTTTCTTTTAGTTGCGAAATATAAAGTATAGTGTATCGTTAGTTTATTGTATTTAGGCAGAGACTCCACGAAGTTTTTTACTTCTTCGTGGTAATCTTTTTTTGCCTTAGCAAGTGTAGCCCAGTGTAAGTTTCTGTACAAGTTTCCTGTCAGTATTCCAGCTTTACCTTTCTTTACGTACAATGGGAAGTTAAGTCTTGCTATCAATCTCTTGCTCCGATCTTAGTAATTGTCCAACGATCTTTTTCTTCATTGTGTCTAACCCTAACACCAGAACCTTGATGAGATTGACCTTCACATAGTTCTATTAATTGTTTCTTAATAGTTTCCATGCGTCCTTCTTGCAATAGCTTTTCGTCTCTAGCTTCTTTCCAAAAGTATGCTAACTCTTTCCATTGCTCATCTTCACGTTTAAGTATATCATTTGGACCTGGTTCCGGTTTACCTTTAAAGTATTCTTTCCAGGCATTTAATATTTCTTCACGTAATTCAGGGTTTGACTCATGGACTCTATTGTAACCAACCTTGTTATGTCTGTCATATACCCAAAAGTTACAATGATCTTGGCCAGATAGTAACATTTGCTGTTCCATTTGTATTTCGTATTGATGCGGCAATGAATCTCCGTTAACCTGTGTCTGCCACAATGGTGATTCAGATCCGTTTAATGGGACTTTAATCTCCACTATTGCTGGTTTTCCAGAGTTTGACCATGTTTCTTTACCATCTAATGAAGCCATCAATGGCAGTCCATCGATCTCACCAACTATGCAGCATGGCTCGAATACTCCTCCCATTTCATTTTGAAATGCTTCTCTAGCCTCATCTTCGAACTCATTACCGATTGTCATAGCAAAGTTTTTCTTTACTTCTAACTCACCGTTTTTAAGCTCCCATAATTGTAATGGTGTTTTAGGAATCCACGGACTAACGCCCATAGCTGAAGCAGCTTCTGAAGCTGTTCCGTATTTTCTTCTAGTTTCTAACCATAGATCACTACCTTGAGGCAATAAAGTATCGTCATATTCTATTCTATTTACTACTTGCATATTATTACTCCTTTTTATTTTCTACGTTTAGCCCATTTTATCTGAAGATGCTTAATGTAACTCATCGTCTCTTTGTTAGGCTTTTCTGCAACGGCATCTTTAAATTGAGGAAAACTATCAAACCGTTCTTTATATTTATAATTTGCCCAGTTATCGCTGTAACCTTTGATTACAGTATAACCGAGTAATTGTTGATAGAATTCTCTTTTAAAGTTTTCACCGTATCTCTCTTTTCTTTCAACTTTCTTAGTCTTTTTATTAACTAGACCTAGCTCAGCATCTATAAATTCTACGTAAGAGCTTTTACTCTTATGAATCTTACCACATCCTGGACATATATTGCTGCCGCTGAATGTTCTAAAACAACCTTCACATATTAATGTTGACTCTTCTCGTTCTGCAGGTTCAGTTCTTTCATTTTCTTTTGCTTTACCTGATGTTAGTATCCAGTTATGATCGTCTGTTGCAAATCCGTTAGTGTATACAGCGCCAGAATGATCTATTATTATTGCTTTATCTTTAGTTGGATGAGGTCTTAACACTCTTCCAACCATCTGAATGTACAATCCTAATGATCTTGTTGGTCTTGCTAGTACACAAACTTGTGCTTTTGGTGCATCAAATCCTTCAGTTAGCACCATACAGTTACATATTACTGTTACTTTACCTGTGTCGAAGTCTTTTAATATTTGTACTCTTTCTTTTGTTGGTGTCTGTCCGTCTAAATGAGCTGCAGATACACCAGAATCTATAAATGTTTCACATAAATTCTTACTGTGTTTAACACTTGAGGCAAATACTAATGTTTGTTTACCATTTCCTATGTGTTTCCATGTTCTAACTACATCACCGACAAGTTTTGGTAGGTTCATTCGTCCGCTTAACTCTTTTGCGTTGTAATCACCTGCAATTAATCCTATACCTTTAAGATCTGGTATACTTGGTGAATAATAAACAGCTTCGATTAAACTACCTAGTCTTGTTAGCTCTTTAATTCCAGGAGCTTTAACCATATGTGAGTAAATAGATCCTAATCCTACACCGTCAGATCTTATTGGCGTAGCTGTTAAGCCTACAATTAAGCTTTTACTGTATAGATTTATAAGTTTAATATAAGTATTACTTAATGATCTGTGAGCTTCATCGATGATAATTAAATCAGCAATTGGTAGATCCATTTTGTTTTTTGTTATTGCTCGTGCTCTTAGAGTATCAATAGATGCAACTTGTACTGTTGCGAATGAGTTTTCTTTTTTATGATTAGCCATAATAACTCCGTGTCTTACTTCGAAGTCATTTAATTTGTCTGATGTTTGTATGATTAGTTCTCGTCTATGAGCTAAGAATAATACTTTTCTGCCTTTTTCTACAAAAGCTTTTACTAATGCTGCAGCCATTACTGTTTTTCCAGAACCTGTTGCAGCTTGTAATATTATTCTACGATTACCTTGTCTTTCTACTTTAACTAGATCATTTAAAACATCTTTTTGATATTGTCTTAACTTCATGGTCTGTCTTTGTACCACTCAAATAGTATACTCAATAGAAACCCCGTTATTAATATTATTTTTATCATTATTACTCCTTATTATTAACATTTATCGAGGACACTGCGAACAATGCCCTCTGTAAATATTAAGTCCTAAAACGTAATATCGTCATCGCCTTCAGTTATAGCATCAAGCGATTTTTCTTCTTTAGCAGAAAAGCTAAACTCTACACTATCACCTGAAGATCCAGTGTATTCATTTAACTCTAGTACTTGCACAGCTATTAACTCTGCTGACTTACCTTTCTGCCCTTGGAATTCCCAATCACGGACTGAGTACTGTACATTACATACAGAATCATTACCGATAATTAGTGGATCCATTGAGTCACCAAACTTATCAACAACCATTGGTGGCTTTTTAGGATCACCAGAATTACGCCATACGCAGTCTTTCTTAAGTTTAATGAACGTTTGCCCATCTTTATCCTTAACTGCTGGTTTAACTCCAGAATCCCTCCAGGTTTTAGCTTGCTCAGGAGACAATAAACAGTCTACTGACCATTCTTTATCTTCTGACATATACTTAGTACCTGCGTTGTCGCCTAATTTAGGCCATACTACTTTAGTGTTTTCTAATATCACTTTTTTACTCCTTTATTGATTGATTAAACATATTTTTATCACTATTTTGACCTGGTATATCACCGTCCATGTAAGCTACAAAGAACGTTGCGTAATTTATCAGGTCCACACAAGAGTCTTGTATCGACTCAAAGTTTTCACTGTCACGACTTTCCATTTGTTCCATGACAGATTTAATTCTTAGCATTTTTGCCCACATAATGTCATATATGGTAGCTATACCACGTGGATAATAATCAGCCATTTGGACTGATGATTCACCTGTATAGTCTTGTGCTTTTTGTTCCATTATCATTTGACAATGGACTAATGTATCTTGCGGCGTCATTTTATTACTCCTTATTATTTAACAAACGCTTCTTGCTGAATAGATTGACCAAAGAAATCAATCATTTTAACAATTTCGTCTACATCGCGTTCGTATATATGTAGACTATCAGCACTAAAAGTCAGTTGACCCAAACTTAAATTTGGATATACTGGTTTTAAGTCTTCTAGCATTTTTTCCATTAAGTAGCAAAACCAAGGTAAATCATAAACAGGACCAGTAAAAAGATCTGCTGATCTCATTCTTACTGTTGAATATAATTGATCTTCACGTATGTGAAAGTTTTGATACATAGTACATACAAAATCTTTTGGATTTAACTTTGCATGCTTGGCTTTATTGTAACGACAAATAGCTTGTCGAGTGTCTTTATCTTTTTTCAACGCTTTTAAAGCAAACCAGTAAGGCGTAGTATAAAATTCAGTACGATCAAATAAAGTTATATGACCATAATTAGAATTTATTTGACCTTCGTCATCTTCTATAGTTTTCCAGAAATCACTTGGAGCAGAATCTGCTGCAGTATTACCTGACAAATACCATTCCAATTCACGTTCTGTGTAACTTTCTATAATTTTATTACGCTTTTTATCTTCAGTTACAATAGGTTTACTGCTTGGATTGTTTATTGTTACTTGTACATTTAATTTTTCTCTGATAGCCATATCTCGTGGCTTGGATTTAAAATCCCATTTAGCATATACATGCCAAAGCATTTGATTGTAAGCATCAGATATAGTTGTTGCTTTCATTATAGCTCCTTATTATTTTTCTTTTATAAAATCACCTACTTCATTTAAATGACCTTTACGATCTTTTATTTCGTTATAAGCAGATGAAACACAACTAAATAAATCTAAGCCTTGTAATTCACACTGCATAACTAATGTTACCACAATATCGCCTATAGCGTCGATTACTTCATCTGTGTTATTTGTATTAACTGCTTCTAATAATTCATGACATTCCTCAAGAGTTTTAATAGCTTGAGTTATTGGAACACCATTCGTTGTAATTTTTCTATCACGACCCCATATTGCTATCATAGCAACTACATGATCGAGTCCTAACCTTTGTTCTAAATCTAGTTTTACTTTTTCTTCTACAGCCTCTTGTAATGGTTCTGAGGGCATATCTATTATAATTTTTCCCATATTATTACTCCTTTTTTTTAAATATTAATTTTGGATCCATATAGTATCCACCATAATGTGATTTTTGTAGTTGGTCTATTATGTCTTTTGCTAACCATGTAGCATGTTCGTTAATATTAATTACATCACCAACAGATAATAATTCATTTTGGTTACGATCAGATTTTATAAATAGAAAGTGAGTTAATTCACCTTCACTTATATTTCTTGTCCACCAATATTTCTTATCGCCGTTTTTACCACCTACATTGAACCACTTATTATTTACTTCTTTGACATCTATATACATATCATCAAAGTAAAAATCATTTTTAATACTGTCAGTTTTACCAACTAAACCTAACGATATTAAATAGTATTCTAGTAATTGAGCATCTATATTTACTTCAGCTTTAGCGTAACCTAAGTCCCATTGGCTTTTTCTATATTCTATGAAACCTTCAGTTACAGGTATAGCGTTTAGATTGTTTATTATATTACTTAGACTCTCACTCATAGCATCTCCTTTTCATAATAATATTATATCCGCCGACTCTATAAGGGAGTGGTCGAATTAACAAAAGAAATAGTCAGAATACATTAACTCTTTTAGATCGAGTTTTCCTTTTCTAGGTTCTGCTTCTGTAAATAATGGATCATTACTAATAATCTGACTTCTCATATCTTTAAATATATTCTTATCGTATATGTCAATAAATGTTTCTTTTGTTATATGTAGTAACTCAGGTACTTTTTCAGCATGAACACTAAAACTATCGTGTATAGCACCAAAGGATAGTATGCCTGATTTTTCAAGCTCTACAATAACTAATGACATATGTGCTGCATCCATAGAATGCACATAATTAGGACTAATTCCTGATATCATTTCGTGCATTGCTGGACGTGTTGTTTGCTCATGAACAACGACTTGTATCCTACCCTGTGTAAATGGTAGTTCTACTTTCTTTTTGTTCATAATCCACTTTTCGGACACACAAGGAAAGCCACTAGGACTCATCCAGCATACCGTATCTTCATTTTGTTTGTCTACCCTATGCTTGACTAAGGCTTGTAAGTAATTTTTAATAGAAACAGGACCAGAACAAATTGCATTATAAGTCTGTACAAGATCTTTTGACAGCTTTTTAGCTATTGTTTTTGTAATTCCGTACTTTGTAGTCATACCAGCGTCATAGCAGTCCATGTATATGATATCTGCTATACATTTAATACCAGCATCATAAGCTTTTGTCATAGTTCCACGTTTACTAATACCTTTTCTGATCAGTTTCATCGGTATTTCTGCTAGTATTTTTCCTAAGTCAGTACCGACATTTCTATTAAGAATTCCTTTCGCTACGATTATATAAAAGTCAATTGGTTTTTCTTGTTCCATAAGTCCAACCATTCGACCAGCAACTTCATCTTTAGACATTGCAGCGAGGTGTTGAGTGCCATTAGATGAACCATCAATAGCTATTGGTAACTGTGAATAATGTTCTTCATCAGTTAATAGTGATCCATGATAAGCACATATTTCAAAACATATAGATAAGAAAACCCAAGGTTTTTCTGCAGCCATCCAAATGTCTTTTGTTGCTATTGGATCTTCTGCTATATTCCAGAATAATTCAGTATTTTCTTCAGACCATTTTTGTCTATCTTCTAATGACATTTTATCTACAGATAAGTCTGGTATACCGTCAACAACAAGATCACTTACATAATTTGTTTTAGTCCATTCTAACTTTTCTAATTCTTTAATAGTATATGATTGGTTATAACTATTAGCTGCATGTATTAATAAATATTTAAAACCAGTTTCGGTAACTAATTGTTTTTCTGCGAATTGTAAATGACCTCTTGCTAAGTCATTAGATTGATACGAAAAGTATGGATCTCGTGCATACACTCTACCACGAAAGTCTAAAAACATAGATAAGTAAAATGTATAAGACGCCCAACCATTAGGACCATGTATACTATTTAATATAGCATGATTGCGAGCTGCTTTTGATTGTGTTGCTAAGCATAATTGTTTTGCTGTCCACATAAGATTATGTTTGTCAAACAATTTGTTAAGTTTATTAATTTTCCGCAAGCATAATCTCATAGCTTTGCCATCTTTTTTAAGTGTATTCTTGCGTTTTTCTTCTTTATTTAAAGCGTCTTCAATTGTCTTAACTGTTGTTGAATTGCCTTTATCAGGTTCAAATAATGATCCATTTCTATATAATTTTGTATCTTTATATATTTTATTTATATTTTCTCTACGTATATCTTTTGCATCGAATTCTATTTCTGATCCATCTTCTGTTTCTAATTTAATAATTGTTTCTGTTAATTTATTTTCAAGTTTTTCACTTATCTTAGCTACGTTAGCATTAACGCACCATTTTACTTTTTCTAATCGATTAACTGCTTTTACATAATCTGAATATTGATCTATTTCTTTTATAGAGCTTTTTATTAGTCGATCTTTAATACCATCAACCATTCTAGTATTCTTTCTCCAGGCAGGATATTGATGTCTTGATATACCTATTCTTTCTTTTTCATCTAATACAATATTTCCATATTTGTGAGCCATTTCTAAATGATACGGCTGCAACCTAACTTGTTTCTTCTTACCTTTTTCCATAATTTCTTCTATTGTAAAGAAAGGTTCTCGTGTTAATATTAAATACTCTTGATCGATAAGTGCATTTAATATTAAACAACCAAGTTTCATTTTAAGTACTATGTTTGCATTTTCAATTGCTAAATGTTTTACACATATTTCACCAACATTCATATTAGTGTTTGTCAACATTATTTTGCCTTCATGTCTTTGAAATGTTGATGTTAAATAATTAAATGTTTCTTTAACTATGTTAACCATTCTAAAGTCGTCACGCAGGCAATTTGCATTTCTTATTTCTTTAACAGCAGAGTTGTTATTATTACTACTTCCGCTTTGCATTATTCTTTCTTCTATTGACCAAACTATTTCTTGTACGTTATTCATATTAACTCTCCAGAAAATCGTTGAAGTTTGAATGCATTTGATCGTTCCAATCAGTATTTATTTTATCTGGAATAAACACATATGATTTTATGCCTTTCATTTTTAGTCGTTTAGCAAGTATATACGCTGCAGCTTGTCCAGTGAATGATGCATCGTTATCACCATATATTAAAACACATTCTACACCATTTGGCGGAATAAAGTTCTCTAAACAGTGAGCATTAGTTGCTGCGAAAGCTGGATATCCACAATCTTCACTAGCAGAGTATGCAGTTTCTATTCCTTCAGCGATACAAATTGTATTTTGACCATTTCCATCATCGCTATGAGATGCAAGTACAGATTCTTCTTTCCAGTCATCACTTAGTCTTATAGCAGCTCCTGTAATAGTGCCTTTAGGCGGCATTATTTTTCTACTGTTTTTAAGATCAGCTTTCTCACCGTTTTTAGTATATGTAATATGAAATGAAACACCGTTACCTTCGAAATCTTTTATTACTCCTAGCATACACTCGTATTTACCAAGTGATTTACCGTTTTCGTAATAATCTAGTGTTGCCTGTTTTAATCCGTTAGGAATATCAGCAATACCACGAGATCTAAGATATTGACCAACAGATCCATTATATTCTATTGGTTTGAGCTGTTTAGCTACATAATTTAACGCAGGACGTGGATCTTTCTTTGGTGCAGCTTCGACTTTCTCAATTTTACCAAGTCCCACTAGTGGTTCTATATGTTCTACGGCAGTACGAAAATCCCATTTGTACAGCTTTTGTACTAGTGTCCAGCCATTTCCGTTACCACATCCTCTACATAAGTACACTCCGTCACCATTCATATCTGTGAATGTATATCTATCTGTACCTCCACATAATGGACAAGGACCATTCTTATTTTGCAAGTATTTCTCGTCAACACCAAGTGTTTTGAGAATACCGTGCCATCTGCCTTTTACAGCATCTGTTACATCAGCCATTTTATTTCTCCTTATTAATCTAGTAATTCTTTTCTTATACTATCTATTTCACTTTTATAATTGTTAGCATATTCACCACTAACTTTTGGTTGGTAATGCTTCGACCATATTTTAAGTATTTCAGCTACTGTTGATCTGTCATACTCATCATTAATGTCTATTTCTATTTCTATTTCACGTCTTACAGGCACTTTATCATTTATTACATCAGGATCTGCACAAGTATTTATTAATTTGTAATTTCCTGGTGGAATAGTAGATATATGACATAAGTCAAATACAAATTCTTGTTCGTTCCAGTCTTCGAATTTTAAATTTACTATCATTTTATTACTCCTTATAAGTTATGTTTCTATACCAAGGTATAGCTTTTTTTTCGCGTTCGTATGCTTCTTTTTCATTAGCTTCAATATCATCGAAGTCAAATCGATCTTCTACATACTGTTCTAAATGAATTAATTCGTGTCTTAGTACTAAATTAAATTCATCTAGTATTTCTTTTATTTCATCATAGCTAATGTCTGCGTCTATTGTATTGCAAACAATATCTATTTCTATTGGTATTCCTACACTTTCTGTTTCGAAATAAGGATTAAAAGCACCACACACAATAAAATCATGAGCTCTTACATCATAATCTTGTCGCATATTAACTTTAACTTTATTTTTATCTATTCGTTTGTTTATATACTCTACTAATTCAGTCAAGTTTATAATATCACCATAATATTTATTTACCATGTGATTCTCCAAATAGTTCTTTTAACACTTCTTCATATATTTCCATTTTTGTCATCTTAATTTGTCGCCATCTTTTTCGTTTACCGTAAGTAGCTTGAATATTTTCGTATATATACTTCCGAACATCATCATCACTATATATTCTTGTGCCTTCAAACATTATCTTAATGTCTTTATATAGTTTGTCGACTAAGTGATATATGTAATTCTGATCTTCTTCGGTTTTAGTCGTTTCGTTTAGTTTGACCATACATATCTCCTAAAAGATCTTTTATTACTGCTGCTTTATTACTTATTTCATCACCAAGAAGTACAGGATACAAATTATCGTTTAAATATTCATCGATATAATCGTCAAATTCATATTCTAATATACTAATTGGTTCTTCTTCTGGTGTTTCAAAGTAATAATAACCTAATGACCAAGCTTGCTTTAGATATTCTAACGCTAAGCCTTTTCTATTTTGAGCAATAAATCCAGTTTTCTTGTCGATTAAGATATTATATGATTTTTCTATTTCTTTTAACTCACCAATCATTTCATCTTTTGCTTCTGATTTGTAAGTTTCATATAATCTTTCATAATCTGCTTCTCTTTTCCAGTCATTAGAGTCCATCCAGTATGTACTCATATCAATCCCTCCTTGTATTCATCATATAAATGATCTTCTCGCATTTGTTTTTCATTTTCTTTCTTTTCTTCTTGTTCTTCATCATACTCTTCTTGACTTAAACTTCTGCAATCAGATCCACAATCACTGCAGTAAGGTCTTGTGTCTTGATCTCTAACAACCTCACCGCAGCAATCTGAGTAGTATGTATAAAAGGTAGTATTAAAATAACCACTTATCATACTAACCAGCCTTTTCTTAACGCTTCTAACCATTGTACTACATATATTAAACAACCTGCAGACACAATAGAAGATAAAAACGCTGTATAAATTAAAAATAGTTTTATATATTTCATAATTATTCCTCGCGTATATTTTCGTTAAGCATTTTTCTTAAAAGAATTGTTGCTAGTATTTCACTATTTAGCATATCAGTAGTTAAACCCATTGCATCAGCTTCTTCTAAGCTTTCGTTTAGTGATACATCATTTTCTATTAAATAGTTCATAGCGACACCATAATAGATTACTTCTTGTTCACTTATCCATTCACAAGCTTCGTCAATTGTTTCGAATTTATCTTCTTCACCTGACCACTCATTATGGACTACAAACATGATTCGTTCTGCTTTTATGCCTTTTTGATCGTGACTATCATAATTTTCATTATAATCTTTTAAAGCTTCTTCAGCAGTATCATGATTGTAGACTCTTTCTACTGGTTCATCGTTATTTGCTACGTATATCGTCCAATCGTACATTTCTTTTTCTCCTTTGTAGTTTTTTATTTTTATTTGCTCTGTCCATCAATGTAGTAATTGATGCTAACAACGCATCGTGCGCTGCTTTTTGTATTTTTTCTGATTTATTCATTATTTTCTCCTTCGTTATTAGCCCATCCGATACAACCAATTGCATCTTTTGGGTAGCATTCTATTTCTGGTGGGTTATTATTATCAAATGCTTTACCCCAATTTGTTGTGCTTTCACAACCTGTTAAGATAAAGAATATAAATAATATAACGAAAAATCCTAATGCTCTTAATAGCCATTTCATTTCGTTATCCCACGGTACTAACCATTTTATAAAGTTTTTCATTTTTAGTCCTTAAATGCGAATAAAGTTCCAGCGTCGTATGGCTCGCAATACCATCCGGCTGCTTCTACTATTTTGTATAGTTTAGGATGTATTCCCATAGTACTTATATGACCATAGTTATCATATATTAGTTGACCATCTGTAGCGTAATCTTCACTACCTCGAAACCAGATTGAGTGTTCATAACCTTCAGCCCATTCTATACCTTCTGTTGCCATTGCTTCAGGCAACTCTTTGTCTATCTTTTTTATTAAAGTTTTTTGTTCCATTTTTTACTCCTTATTTCATGACTAAATATTCACCCCAAAGATAATCTCCATTACGGTCTAATTCACCTTGAATTATTCCTTCTTCTAATGGATATTTCATCTCATCGTGATTATTTCCTTGTTTATCACCATCTGATATAAATTGCTCCCAGACAGTGTCGCTTTTATGTTTGATCCAAAGTTGTCTATTTTTGATTTTCCAACTGTGCACCGTATCTAAATCATACGGCACACTAAAGTAATCATAAACAGTATACTTTGCCTCAACAAGATATCTACTTTTTATCATCTCTCTCCTTTTATTTTACTTAATATATGTGCTTTCTTATTTTTCAGCACTTCTTCTTTTAATAGTATTTCTGTATACTCAGCTTTCATTTTTTCTTTTTCAATTACTTCGTCTTTCTTACAATTGAACATCCAATTAGCATAAGTATCTTTATGATAATATACATCAAAGTATTTAGCAAATCTATGAGGTAAAGATTGATCATACGCTCTAGGATGATATCCCATAGCTTTAGCATGTATTGCTCTTGGACCTCTTGCCTTTAAACTTACTCTCATTAATGTAATCCAACTATCATTCATATCCCAATTGTATTTATAAGCTTTTGATCTTATATATTTATTATGTGCAGCGCACTTTCTTTTAAGGCCTAATAATAATGGGTTATCTTTTTCACCGACACTAAACATATAACTTTCGCTACCTCTGTTTTCGTGATTCATCATAACCATTCCGTGATGAGCCCAGTTTTCACCTTGATAATTTGTTGGTGCTAGTATTATATTATTTTTACTTTTCATTATAGTCTCCTATTGAGTTATTATTAATCCACCACTAGTTATATAACACCAGTCAGCAGACGTTATTTTCTTACCACTTTCTTCATATACAAACGACTTGTATTTATATGGGTTAAATGTAACAAAATGAAAGTTTTTAAACATTCGTTTACATTCCGTAGTAGGTTTGCCGTTCCAACCTAATACTTCGCCATTTTCTATTTTTGCAGTCCAATCTACATTAGCAATAAGACTACGATTTTTATAAGGTGTGTATCCGTACAAATTCCATATTTTACCTACAGCTACAGCAACTACTTCTTTGATCTTGTTTTTACGGATACGATGAACACCTGCTTCATTAACTTTAAATTTAGTATCTTGTAGAGTTAATGATGTGCAATGTCCAACAACTAAGTTTGTTCTTTCACACTGTATACTTAGTTTTTCATTGTGTAGATTTCTATATATTTTATATTTATTCATTATTTTTCTCCTTTTCTAATATTTCTTTTGCGTTAGGTGTCCATTGAGAATTAATTTCTGGATGAACTGCTAACAAATCCGTTCTAGCTTTATTAGCTACTAACATTCTTGCTTTTATATTTTCAGAACTTTCTTTGTCTGGAGTTTCTTGATTATCAAGTTCTGCTAAATTATCAGGATCGTTTATTTGATCGTGATAGTAGTCTGATATACTCATATTTATGCTCCTTTTATTTTATATCTGTTATTCTAATATCTATTACATTTATATTTCTAGCTATCATTGTATCTTTTACTAATTTTTTGATATTATTTCCTGGTCCAACATGGAACCAGTCTTTACCTTTTACGGTTACTTCTGCATTATTGAAATCATCATATCCAAGTTTTATTTTATCAACTGTTGCTTTTAACTCGAACGTTATTTCTAACCATTGCATTCCGTCATGTTCTTTCATATTACTTTCTCCTTTTATATTTATTTTTTATATCTTCCCATAGCGGATATTTACCCTTGCTATTTTTATGATATGTTATATATGTTACCTTATTTTTGATCTTTTTTGTAACAAGATGTTTTTCACCATTGATTACCATCGTTTCACATTCACAATACTTTTCAGGGTATTTTGTATATTTAGGTGCGAATAAACTATCACAATTTTTACAACGAGGACCTTCAGCTTTAACTAATGATTCTATAATTGGTTTTTGTTGTAATTTTCTTGGTTTGAAATTACCAGTTTTCATCCATGATGTTGTTGACATTACTTTCTCCTTTGTTATATTAATTTGAAAAACTATATTTGTGACAATGAATTTTGAAAACTACATTTGTCACTCTTACTTCAGCATTTACTTGGTCTTACAGTGTTTGTAGGACATTGTTTTTAGCTGTCTAACTTTGGTACAAATTGTCAGGTATATTGAATTCTCGAAGATAATACTCCTTATATTATATAAATGACATTATTAAATTATCTCTTAACTACGTTTTCTACTAGAGTACCCTCCATGTACATAGATAAAAGTCTTCCGGCTCTGTGCTTGTCAAGATCAAACACCGCCATAAGATATGGACGAACACCAAACATATTGTGCTCGCCTGATCTTCTCAGTTTCTCCAGGTAGTTGAACGCCTCGAGTCTTACTTTAGGATGAAAGTTTTCCATGTTAGCTCCTTTATTTAATCATTTTAGATAATCCGATATACTCTACAAGTGAATCGGTGTTTTTTATTTCTAATGGTAGTCTAACATAAAATGCTCTACCTATGTTAATTTCAACAGCTTCAACTGCTTCTTTCACTGACATATTGTTTTTGTAATGTAACCATAACGCCATATCATTTCCAGTAAGCTCCGCTGTGAAATCAGTTTCACTGTCTCTAATTATTGACATATTTACTCCTTGTCATTAATTATCCTTAGTTGATCTAGTGCCATGTACACTAGAAGAGTGACAGAAGCAGCGAACACTGCTCCCATCACAACCATCAAAAATGCACTTGTATACATTATGCTTCAGGAAGTATTTCTGAAACTTTATATGCATTTACATACACTTTTGTATTCCAAGAACCATCGACATTTTCTTCTGTCTTCTCGATTCTTGCTTCGATCGACACTTTAGAACCTTTCTTAAGTTCTGACATTGCCTTTCGAACTGTGTTGGTGAATCCAGTGACGAACCACCAAGTTGGTTCTCGTTTAATCCAAGACTTTGAAGCCTCGTCATAATAATCATTAGATTCTGCGACTCTGAGCTTAGACATCTCATTGCCATTCTTTGTTTTACCCGTCTCTGGGTCCTGGCCTAGATGACCAGTGATTTTAACTTGTGCCATATAATTCTCCTTATATTGACATTGATTGTCTGAATAGCCCATCTATTCAGATCGTATTAACCCTCGTTTATTTATATTGAGAGTTAAATCTTTTCTTGAAGTATTGAAATTCATCGAACAGATCATCTTCAAGATCATTGATCGGCGCTATAAGTTCTTGCAGCGTCATCGATCTCATTGGAAATGTATTAGTACAACCCATGAATTCTTCATAAATGATTAAGTCATTGATTGCATCTTTAATTTCTTTTGACATAGTTTACTCCTTATCTTTATACTTATTATTAATGCGCTCATTCATATCCATAAAGAATGGTACAAATACGCACGCCAGACCTACAATAACTCCGATAAGAATTATTGTATGAATTATTAAAACTTCTAACATATCATTTCTCCTCAAATTGAACAATAATATCATTATGCCCTAGTTCTTTATAATAGAAATAGAGCTCAGATGCTTCTTCAAAAATAACATAACGATCAGTTACTTCTGTACCTCCAACCCAAACAGTATACATAATAACCTCCTATAATGCTTTGATTTCTAATAAATGCATTTCGATATCATTAGGATGAACCCACCCAATAACATCGTCTGTCACTGGAGTATCGTAAGTAATGCTCCAATCTTCATCATCATCTGAATTAAATTTCAGTACAGCGATCTCGTATAGACCACCTTTACCTCCATAACTCATTTCATTCTGAATAACAGAAGCGCCATAATTGTTAGGAAACCTGTATTTAACTCTTCCTAACTCCCTTGATATAACATGACCAACTTTACACATAATTGTCTCCTTTATTATTATAAAAAGCAGATCATTTCGACCACTCCCTTATAGAGAAGAAATATAAAGGTAGGACTGAATGTATCCGCATCCACGATATTCCCTTGGGCAAGGAATTAGATAATCCCTATATGCCCAAAGCAATTAGTTATAAGCAATTCCATTTATCGAGTTGCTCTTTAGTAAAATCACCGTACTGTTGAAGATTTTTTACAGTCTCTTCTTCCTCTTGGATTTCAAGATCAGTATCATGATTTATTGTATCGCAAAGTGATTGTAATTCAGCATCACGATCTTTACAAGACATAGACTTAAACCAGTCGTAATTAATACGTCCTGGTCTAGATCCATATACTTCTTTCCAGCAATCACTGAAGAAATCTATTTGATCTTGTAATTTTGACATAACTGTCTCCTTATTAATTGAAAGATTATGTTAATAAACTATGAGTATATGATAGTGTATTAAGATAAACTTTGGATGATCGTTAGGTTCAACTCAGCGTGCAATCACTCGCTCACATTATGTGTTACATGTGGTATCTACAAAGTAATTACACGCACAAGTCGCTTATCTCTGATCTCTTATCTCTTATAGAGAACGAGCACGAGCGTTATGATCAGCTAATGGTCTCTTATAACTAAGAGAATCAGTAGTATGATCGTAAGCTATGGTAGCTTCGAGATGTGTATTAACAAATCTATCTGTATCTCCATCGCCTACGTAAGTCCATTTAGGTGATGAAGCAACATAAGCTACTATATTACTAATAGCTTGCTCAGATAGACGAGCGATATATGACTTACGATCTGGATTAGGTAAGTCGTTAAGTTTTTTGATCAGTCTTTGATCGTGGTTTAATTTTGATTTATACATTTGAATCTCCTTTATTATTATAAGATACTACATGATTGTAGCATTTGAGCTCTTGCTCTAGCTCTTGGCTCTTGATCTAAGCTCCTGTATCTTGCTCGTGATCTTGGGGGCACTTGAACTATTGCACTAGGCTCTTACTATAGATTTAACCCACAGGTGCCAAACATATAAAATTTTAGAAAACACAGAATTATTTAATAAGTATACAGAGCTCTCAACAGAGCCCATTCGTACCAACAGGATTGCTACGTAAGAACATACAGGGAAAGCAGTGACCTCGGGGTTGCTACAGTTCTGTATATTTTTTAAATGATTCTAAAAATTAAGGAGGAAGTATGCCGTTTAAAAAAGGTGAACCTCAACATCCTAACGCTGCTAAGCAGCACTGGAAGAAAGGGGAGTCCGGCAATCCTAAGGGAAAACCGATTGGCTCAAAAAATAAATTAACATTAACTAAAGAGGCTTTCAGTAGAGGTGAAGGATTGAGTCCTGCTGATATGCTAGTAGAGATTGCAAGGAGGAACTTTGCGCAAGCTACGACTGCAGGTGATAGTTTAGCAATGAAAGCTATTATAGAAGCAAATAAATTTATAGAACCTACAGCAGATGCTGAGGTGATTAAGGAAAATGTTAAGGATGTTTCGACAGAAGATCTGCAGGCTAGAGTATTACAGCTTGTAGGTAACGAGAAGTAGGAGACACAATGACAAGCGATGATGAGTTGTTGGAAGTAGTTGAAGAGCTTGAGAAAAGAAAACAATGGGAGTACTGGAAGAATAATCCAGAAGCTTTTATTAATGAATGTTTATATATTTATCCGAAGGATGCCGCGCTGGGTAAGATTAAATTAAATATAAACAAGGCACAAAAATTAGTAGTTGATGAATTTACTAGGCAGATGAAGACTAAGGGACATGTCAGAATGATTATCTCTAAGTATCGTCAAGCTGGTTTCAGTACAATTAGCTCAGCACTAATCTTTCATAGAGCTTTGTTTTATAATTCTACTAGAGCGGTTATTATATCTTTAGACAAGCCTACGACAGAAAGTATATTTAGTATGTCTAAAACTTTTTACGAGGATTTGCCAAAGGATATAAAGCCTGAGTTGAGTGCATCAAATAAAAGAGAAATGAAGTTTGTGGACAACGGATCTATGTATCGTTGTTTTACTGCAGGTGCGGATAACCCGGGTCGCGGGACAACAAACACAGCTTTATTATGTGATGAGACTGCATTTTTTCAGAGTGCGGAGAAGGTTATGGCTGGACTATTCCAGTCTATTTCACTCTCTCCTGGAAGTATAATTATTATCAACTCTACGTCGAACGGGGCGCAGGGTGTGTACTACGATCTTTGGAATAAAGCAGAGAAAAAATTAGGAAATTTTACATCTTTGTTTGTGCCTTGGTATATCCAGGACGAATACAGGATTGCAGTGCCAGATGGTTTAGAACTAACATCTGAAGAACAGAAAATTAAAGACGAATGGGATTTAGATGATGAGCAGATATACTGGCGCAGAATTAAGATTGCAGAGACATCAACTATTTTATTCAAACAGGAATATCCGTTCACGGCTCAGGAAAGCTTCATCCAATCAGGTTCAAACGTATTTGATGTTGAAGTAATCAATCAGTATATACACTCTACACCTGAGTCAATAAGAAAATTTAATAGAGAGTATGCAAGTTTCGATGAGGATATCGAAGGAGACTTGCAAGTGTGGGAACCACCTAAAAGAGATAAAAAATATCTCATCGGCGGGGATGTCGCCGGGGGTGTGGGCGGAGACTATTCCGCGGCAGTTGTCATGGACAACGAAAGAAATGTTGTAGCCCTATATAGAAATAACAGGATTGATCCTGTATTCTTTGGGCACGTTCTATTTTATTTAGGCAGGTGGTATAACAATTGTTTGTTGGCTCCTGAATCTAACTCAATTGGACTAGCTACAATACAACAACTACACTCTATGAATTATCCAAACTTATATCAGCAAAGAAAGACTGCTAATGTAAGACTTGGCAATGATATAAATTCATATGGATTTAAAACTACAGTAAGTACGAAAGTGCCTATAATATCTAACTTACAAGCTATGGTTAAGGATTATGATATAAATATCCCATCAAGCTTGATTTTAGATGAGTTAAGGAATTACATATTGGTAGGTGAGAATAACAGGATGCAAGCTGCTACAGGTCATTATGATGATACTGTTATGGCTCTTGCTATAGCTTGTGAAGCTTACAGGACTCATGGTCATTCTTTAACAAATCAACGCTTCTCCTTTGGAGAACTAAATCAACATACACATACAGACGAGACTAATTGGCTGTAACGGAGAGAGAGAGTATGGAATTGAAAAAAGTAACTGACGATGAATTGATCGCTCAGATTGATTCAAAAGTTCGTAATAGTATTGGAGGTCTAACGGGAGCAGGTGATCTGTCTTCCAGAAGAGAAAATGCTACTTATGAATTTAATATGTCACCGTTAGGTGATTTAAAACCTCAGGGAGTTAGTAAGATTGTATCTTCTGATACCACAGAGGTTATTGAAAGTTATACTGCTTTAACAACAAAGCTGTTATTAGATAATAATAAGCTTGCTAACTTTGTACCTAGAAGCATGAAGCCGCGTGATATTCACCAGGCTAAAGTAGCTTCAGATCTAGTTAACTACTGTATATTTAATAAGAATGACGGGTGGAAAACAATTAACACCTGGGTAAAGTCTGCTTATTTATATGGTAATGGAACGTTAAGTTGGTCATGGATTGAAGACTCTGAATACGAAATGGAAGAGTACGATCAGATTTCTGAAACAGTACTAGATGAACTTCTTTCAGACCCACTTGTAGAGATTGTTGGGGATTTGGAAGTTACAGAGAATTACGAGCCTGGACCGCAGGAACAAATCTATCAAAATGTAAGACTTCGTAGAACTCTAGATAAATCTAAAGTTGTTATTGAAGCTATACCTCCCGAAGCATTCTTAATCAATAAAGATGCTAAGAGCATCCAAGACGCTACGTTTGTAGCTAAAGTTGTTGAGCTTAGTTATTCTGAAATAAGACAGATGTTTCCTGATTTCCAAAAGGACTTATCTGAAATTGGTGAGAATGCTGAAGTCGGTCGCGGAATGTCTTGGTCTCAAGAGATATCATCAAGAAAAGATTCTGTTGGTATTGACAACTGGTTAGCTAATGAGGCATTAGATGATTCTGATGAAGCTAATACAGTATTAGAAGTTATTGAATGTTGGATTAGATCTGACAGGGATGGAGATGGAGTTGCTGAGCTTAAGCATGTTATTAAAGCTGGTAATGATATACTTCAAGAAGATGATGTATCTTATATACCTGTAGCTGATTTAAATCCAGTAGAGATTCCTCACGAATATCATGGTCTATCTTTAGCTGATATGGTACGCCCGCAAATGCAAGCTACCACAGCTATATTAAGAGGATTTGTAGAGAATGTTTACTTTGGTAACTACGGTAGAACGCTAGCCGATCCAAATGTAGTAGACTTCTCAGCATTACAAAATCCTGTGCCTAAACAAGTTATTGCTACTAATGGTCCAGCTGTTAACTCAGTACAACAAATAGGTCCTGATCCAATATCACCTGGAACTCAAGGTATGTTAGAATATCTTCAGTTACAGAAAGAGCAATCAACAGGTTTAACAAAAGCTGCTATGGGTTTAAATGACGCGTTATACGTATCTGGAAACTCAGAAGCTAAGATGGCTCAAACTCAAAGTGCGGCTCAAATCCGTATTGAGCATATTGCTAGAAGATTTATGGAAACAGGTTTTAAAGATCTGTGTCGTGGTTTATTGAAAGAGATGAAACAAAACATTAAAGAAGATATGATGTATAAGACTGATAAGGGTTATGCTTCTATATCTCCAAGTGATTTGCAAATGATTCCTTCTAATTTAGATTTAGATATTCAAGCTAACCTTGGCGAAAACTCTAATATCAACATGCAACAGAAGTTACAACAGGTTGGAGAGTTGATTCCACTTATGGCACAAGATCCTACATCTAGAAAGTATATATCACAAAACGCTGCTTTTAATTTAGGCGTTAAAATGGTTACTGCTATGGGATTAGATCCACTTGATTATTTTGTAGACCCAGATAATCCAGAGGTTATGCAAGAGATTGAAGCTAAAGAACAAGAAAGAAAACAGCAGGAGCAAGCTGCAAGTCAATCTGCTCAAGCACAAAATGATGCTAACACTAGTCTTATTAAAGCTGAGATAGATAATAAGAAGATAGATAATAAGCGTCAATTACTTGAAGCAGAGGATGAAAGTAATAGAAATTGGGCTGAGATTAAAATTAAAGCCGAAGGAACTGAAGGTGCTTCAACACCTGTTAAGATTCCTGTAGACTTCCAAGGTTTATATCAAGATACGGAAGAGAATGAAAAGCAAGCTGCATTACAACAACAGCAGCAGCAACAACAAATGCAGCAAATGCAGCAAATGCAAGGAGGAATGCAAAATGGGTGAAGTATGGTTTTATGATGTATCAGCCTTAACTTATATTAAACCGTCAGCTTTTACAGTTGATGCTAATGGCAGGTTAACTGGTAATGTTACCAAAATGGATGGTACAACAAATGTTGCAGTAGCAGCAGGAGATTTAATAGTACAAATTAGCAATGCAGATGGAGTTACAGGTAATACAACTGTTCCTGGAGCTGTTGTCCACACTACGTTAATTACTAAAGCGTAATCATTAGGAGATTGATGAGAGATGGGTGATTATAAAAGACATAAAGAACACGTGTCTGTTGGAGGCAAACCTAAAAAGGTTACACCATATGATGATAGTCAACGTGTTCTGCAGAAAGGATGGCAATGTGAAGATATAAAAGACACAATGACATTTGTATATGAAGACTTGATGAATGATTTATTTAAAGCTTGGATTACTACGAAACACCATGAAACTCAAGCTCGTGAATTTATTTATCATCAAGTAGTTTCATTAGGAGCTGTACAGTCAAATATAGAAAGAGCTGTAACAGCTAAAAACAACAAAACCAAAGAGATGGAAGGAGATGATGATGGTTGAGAATGAAAGGTTAGACAAAGCTATTGAACAATTAGATTCAATGGTAAGTGTTATGATTAGTGACATTGGGCTTGGTGCATCATATGCTAGAGTTAATTCAACAGCATGTTTAGACATGTTAAACTTAAAAGAAAAGTTACAATCAATGAAAAAGCCCGCAGTAACAAAAGGAAAAAAATAGAGGTTCTTGAAGAACCCTGATGAGAGATGATGAGAGTTGTTCAAGACTCTCTTAATTATATAGGAGACGATATTTATGAGTGAAAATTCTACCCAAACGGATGATGTAAACACGAGTGAATCTGGATTTGATAATCCGATGGACGATGCAATAGATACTTTATTAGACAGAGCAGTAGACAGAGGTACATTAAGTCCTGCTTTAGATGAGACAGAGGAAGTTGAATCTATCCAAGAAGATGACGAATCCACAGAAGAACTTGAAGGCGAAGATCTAGACCCCGCTGAAGAGGACGCTGAAGATGTTGATGATGATGAGTATGATGACGCTACGGAAGAAGAGGACGATGAGGATGAGGAATCTACCCAAGACGAAGAATCTGATGAAATAGAGGATGGTGAACTTGATTTAGAATATCTTATACCAGTCAAAGTAGATGGTGAAGAATCTGAAGTAACAATAGAAGAGTTGATCAAAGGTTATCAAACTAATCAGAGCCAGACTAAAAAAGGTCAAGAACTGGCGGAACAAGCCAAACAGTTAGAAACTGAGAAAGAAAAATCCCATGTATTTCAAAAAATAAATGAGGATTTACTTAAACAGCAAGATGATAGAGATCTAGCTTTACTACAAAGCCGAAAAGATGTTATGGACAAAATGGCTAAAGATGGTTATGTTGAAGGAGTTGATGATGATTTAGCAACACTACAATATAAGTACAGATCTTTAGAAGATGAATATACCAAGCGTAAAGCTGAACGTAGTAAAACAACGGATAAAATGATCGAGGCTCAAGAAGAAGAGTATCGTAAAACAGCAGAAAAAAATGTAAAGATTTTTCAAAAGGAAATCAAGACATTAATTCCTGACTGGTCAGATAAAATGGCGCAAGATAATTATGCGTTTGCAGTTGAACAAGGAATTCCTGAGGAATTTGTTAATACAATTGCATCACCGCTTATTGCTAAATTTATTAATGACTACCGTGTATTAAAAACATCTGCTTCTACAGGAGCTAAGAAACGCAAAAAAGCTCCAGTTAAAACAGTATCTGCTAAAAAGCCTGTTTCAAAACAAAACAAAGTGAAGACAAAGAGTGTTGATGCTCGTAAACGAATTGCTAAAGGAAAAGGATCTGATAAAGATTTAAAGGTTCTTAGCGATGAAACTTACGATAGTATATTTGATAACTCCGAACTCTTCAACTAGTCAAATAGGAGAATATTTTGGCAACAACGTTTACAACGGCAACGAACGCGGCGAGCAACCGCGAGGATCTTGCGAACTTTATTTCTAATATTGTTCGTGATGATACACCGTTTATGTCCTCTTGTGGTAGAACAAAAGCTACAGCAATTTTACATGAATGGTCAACTGACGAATTACAACCACCAGCAGCGAATAATAACGCTGAGGGCGCGGCCTTCCCAGGCACACCTTCAACTGGTCCAGTTGTAGCTCGTTTAAATAACAAAACACAAATCTTTACTAAGTCGATTGAAGTTTCAGGTACTATGGAAAATGTATCTAAAGCAGGTCGTAAGTCTGAATTTAAATATCAGTCTGAAAAACGTGGTAAAGAATTGATGCGTGATATCGAGTGGGCATTAACAACTGGTAAAGGTGTTAAGTCTTCTTCGGGTAACCGTGTTATGGGTGGATACCAATCTTGGGTGAAGGCAGCTAATACTGTTAACGCTTCAGGTGGTTCAATCACTAACGGCGCGGGAGATGGTTCTAACGTTCCTACATCAGCAGGTACTGCAGCAGCATTTACTTTATCTCAAGTAGATCAAGTAATGCAAGCAGCTTGGGAAAATGGCGGAAGACCTACTACTCTTATGATGTCACCACGTCTTAAGCGTAGCTTCTCAACAGCAGCACAAGGACAAGTTTCTAATGGAAACGTTCGTCGTAACATCGACGAGTCTGGTAAGCTTCGTCAATCAGTAGAGATTTATGAAACTGATTTCGGAGTTGTACAAGTAGTTCCTAACTACATCATGGGTCATACTGGCTCAGGTGCGGGTGCAGCTAACGCAGCAGCTGATGATAATATCTTAGTATATGATTCATCAATGTTTAAGATGGCAACACTACGTCCATTACACCACAGAGATATCTCTGAAGATGGTGATAGACTACGTGCGCTAATGGTACATGAAACTACTCTAGAGTGCTTGAATCCAAGTGCTTCTGGTCTAGTTGACAACCTAAGCGGCTAATTAAGCCAACTATAACCCCGGGTTTTTTCTCGGGGTTATTTTATATAAGGACACTATATGAGTGCAATAAAAGCTGGAGTCAAAGAAGGTAGAGGAGTAGCGACTCAAAATGTGCAAGATTATTTAGACTATGCTCAAGATATGAGACAAGTCAGTAATGGTAATACAACAATGAAAAGTTTTGCGATAATACCAGATATTGTGGCAATTGATATATACACTAAATATAATATTGATGTTCATTCTGCTGATTTTATTAAATATCCTGCTCAAGTAGAAAAATTAAAAAGAATAATAAGAGAGGAATACCCAAAGCTACTTACAGGTGGCATTTCAAACAGATTTAAAATTTAGGAGATTTAGATGGCTACTATTAAAGACCAAGTTACTTTACGAACAGGAGTAGCTGACTGGCTCAACAGGTCAGATCTAACCGATTCTCAATTAGATGATTTTATTTCTATAGGTGAGGCAAGACTCTATGAAGATCTTAGAGTTCCACCATTAGAAGTAGTACAATCATTTTCAGTTACATCAACTAATTCCAGTATAATAATTCCTGCTGGGTTAATTGAAATTATAGAATTAAAGCTTGATAAGGCTGATAAAGATGATGATATTGTATTAAGTAGAATTGATTCAAAAACATTTAGTAATCAAAAGGTTACTCATTCTTATACAAGACAAGCAAACAACTTTTTATTAACAGATGAAAATGGAGAGCAAGAAGCTTCCGGTACATTTGTTATGACTTATTATAAAGCGGAAGATCCAGTAGGAACTTATGCTACAGCAGCTACATCTGCAACTGCAATGGTTGTAGATAACTATTATAAAATTGCAGTAGCTGGAAATACTACTTGGACTAATCATGGTGCTGCTAACAATAATGTTGGCACTATATTTAAAGCTACAAGTGTTGGTACAGGTACTGGAACATCTTATATTGAAACAATACCTTGGATCTTAGGAACAGAATTTGAAACAATACTTTATGCTTCATGTGCTGTAGGTGCCACGTTTTTAGGTGATGTAGAAATGGAGCAAAAGTTTAATGAATTAACATTAAGAAAAGTTAATGCGTTAAATCAAAAAGAAATAAGAGCTAGTTTAAAAGGTTCTTCTTTTGCTTCTCGTTTTGATTCACCATTATTGTAGGAGATATATATGGCAAGAAATTCTTTTTATTCAGGTGACGTAGGTTCTGAAGTTGCTATAGATACTTCCGCTGCTGAGGCTGCTGCTTCCGCAACAGCTGCTGCCAGTAGTGCTTCAGCTGCATCTACAAGTGCTAGTGGCGCTTCTACAAGCGCAACTAATGCAGCGTCATCTTACGATTCATTTGACGATAGATATTTAGGAGCGAAATCATCTGCACCGTCTGTAGACAATGACGGAGATGCTTTAGTAGCTGGAGCATTGTATTGGAATACTAGTTCTGACCAGATGTTTGTTCGGGAAGGTTCTTCTTGGATAGCGATTAAACCTACATCAACCGAACAAGGACATATTAATACTGTATCTGGCATTCAGGCTAATGTTACTACAGTAGCAGGTATATCAAGTGACGTTACAACTGTTGCTGGTATATCTAGTGATGTTGCAGCAGTAGAAAATATTGCAGCTAATGTTACAAGTGTAGCAGGCAATGCGAGTAATATTAATTCAGCTGTAAGTAACGCTAGTAATATTAATTCAGCTGTAAGTAATGCAAGCAATATAACTGCGGTTGCAGGCAATTCTACTAATATTAATACAGTAGTAGGCATTGCAAGTAATGTAACAAGCGTAGCAGGTAATGCTACTAACATTACAGCAGTAGCAGGTAATAATTCTAATATTACAGCAGTAGCAACTAATGCAACAAACATTAATGCAGTTGCTGCGGATGCTACAGATATAGGAGTTGTTGCAGGTAAAGCTACAGAGATTGGTCGATTAGGTACTGCTGATGCGGTAGCTGACATGGCAATACTTGGTACAACAGATGTTGTGGCAGACATGAATACTTTAGCTACATCAGATATTGTAGCTGATATGAATACCTTAGCTACTTCTGACATAGTAGCTGATATGGCAATATTGGGTGCTACAGGTGTTGTTGGTGATATAGAAACTGCTGCTGATAATTCAAGCAATATTAGTTCTGTTGCAAACAACAATACAAACATTAATACTGTTGCAGGTAACAATACAAATATTAATACTGTTGCTAGTAATAACGCAAACATTACTACAGTAGCATCAAATATAACTGGTGTTAATAGTTTTGCAGACAGGTGGCGAGTAGCAAGTTCAGCACCTACGTCTTCTTTAAATGAAGGTGACTTATATTATAACACTACTACTAACGCAGTCTATTATTACAATGGCTCTGCTTGGGCAATTATTCAAAGCTATTCAGTACAAGACGGACAGTTATCACAAAACAATTTTACTAACGCAGACCATAGCAAGTTAGACGCTATTGAGGCAAGTGCTACAGCCGATCAAACTAATGCTGAAATTAAAACAGCTATTGAGGCTGGCTCAGACATAGCGTTAGCAGGTAATCCTACAACAACTACACAAAGTGCTAATAACAATTCAACTAGAATTGCTACGACTGCTTATACAGATTCAGCTATTGCAGCTTTATCTGATTCAGCACCGTCAACACTTAACACGCTAAACGAATTAGCTGCAGCATTAGGTGATGATGAGAATTATGCAACAACTACAACTAATGCTATTGCTACAAAAGTTCCACTAGCAGGTGGCACTATGACAGGAGCATTAACACTAAGCGGTAATCCTACAGCAACAAATCATGCTGCAAATAAAGCATATGTTGATACACAGGTTGCAGCAGTACCAGACGCAGTTGCTATGGCAATTGCTCTCGGATAACATAGGAAATAGAAATGGCAAATACATTCAAATTAAAAACAAAAGCTAACGTAGACGCTTCATTAGTAACCGCATATACAGTACCGGGTTCAACAACGGCTGTTATTATCGGTTTAACTATTGCTAATGTTAAAGGCGCATCTATTACAGCTGATGCACAAATAGTAACGGCTTCTTCTTCGGGAGAAAATGCAGATGATGTATATGTCGTTAAGGCTGTACCGTTACCAGCAGGATCGTCAATAGAGATTATGTCGGGTAACAAAATTATATTAGAGGCTGGAGACGTAGTTAAAGTTGGAGGCTCTACAACTAATTGTTTAGACGCTATACTTAGCATTATGGAAATTACATAGGAGATATACAATGCCTTATATAGGAAAACAACCAGCAAACGTACCTGTTACAGCTGACGATATCCCTAATGATAGTATCACAGCAGCTAAGATTGTAGACGCAGCTATAACAATAGATGACAT
>Ga0208134_1000097_pt1 | contig 50117 bp, 26 predicted proteins | sample VirMetDEL_Mar_31_FD_184515 | JGI IMG/M metagenome (GOLD analysis project Ga0208134, IMG submission 184515) | Aqueous microbial communities from the Delaware River and Bay under freshwater to marine salinity gradient to study organic matter... | ecosystem: Environmental > Aquatic > Marine >...
TGAAGTTCCACTACTTCCTGAAGAACCTGACGTTCCTGACTCTCCTGATGTTCCTGATGAACCACTTGAACCTGATGTTCCTGACTCTCCTGATGTTCCTGATGAACCACTTGAACCTGATGTTCCTGATGAACCACTTGAACCTGATGTTCCACTACTTCCTGAAGAACCTGACGTTCCTGACTCTCCTGATGTTCCTGATGAACCTGAACTACCTGAAGTTCCACTACTTCCTGAAGAACCTGACGTTCCTGACTCTCCTGATGTTCCTGATGAACCACTTGAACCTGATGTTCCTGACTCTCCTGATGTTCCTGATGAACCTGAACTACCTGAAGTTCCACTACTTCCTGAAGAACCTGATGTTCCTGACTCTCCTGATGTTCCTGATGAACCTGAACTACCTGAAGTTCCACTACTTCCTGAAGAACCTGACGTTCCTGACTCTCCTGATGTTCCTGATGAACCACTTGAACCTGATGTTCCTGACTCTCCTGATGTTCCTGATGAACCACTTGAACCTGATGTTCCTCCTCCACCAGTAAAACCAGTGACACTTACCGTATCACCTAAATTATTATAAAGTTCTAATGTTGAGGTTCCACTTAAGTATGTTCCACCTGTTATTGTTGTTAATCCACTTATGGTAACCGTGTTACCACTATTTGAACTTAGTCTTAAATCTCCTGTACTATTATAATCTACAGTACCTCCCGTAACTTGCCAGTCAGTACCCCAAAATATTCTCCATTTTGCATCATCTCTACTGACCCCATTTACACCTTCAACTGTTGAGCCTGTCCAAGCGTCAATTAAATCTTGACCTACTTGTGTGATTGGTTGAAAAAATCCAGTCCTATTTTTTACTGTTATTTGTTCTGCAGATGAAAAATCTACTATGTTTGGTACAGCAGTTGCCGCGCTCCACATATTTTCATATGAATCTGCACTATTATTACTATCTATTTGATATTGGTAAGTAGTTTGAGTTTCATGTACATAAACTAACATACCTATTCTTCTTCTTCCTGAAGAAATCCCATCATTATATAATACAACTGAATCGGGTAAATTACTTGTACTGGCTTTGTTGAATAAAACAGGTATGGTATTTCCACTGTATCTAATATTACCTGTTTGACCGTTAGTTATGAAATCTAAGTCTGAAAGACTCCATACTTCCATATACCCACCTATGTTATACACACTAAAATTAGACCCGTAAAAGTCTTCAAGTGACTGTATTGAATTAGGGGCGGTTACAAATGAACCTACTATTGGATTTCTATATTCGTAATTACTCATTTTTAATTAAGGTGTTTTTCCATTCCCGACCCAAAAACTTTCGGTGTTATTATTATTAGAAGTGTTTAACGCGTTACCATAATATACTCTATATGTGCCGCTAGGCATGAAACTTCCTCCACCATAAGTTATAAGTACGCTTCGTATTCCAGAGTCACTACTTGTATTACTAAATGTAGTTCCCGCACCACTTACATAGTCATAACCTATATCACTTATTTGATACGTATCATTACTCATTGAGGATGTTGGTATCACAATTGCCGGATACATAACTATTCCTGAACCCATTGTACCGCTAGGCAAACTCACACTATTAAATAAGTAAGTAGATTGGTCTACTGTAGTTGTTAGTCCAGTGGAACCGTTTACCGTACCCGCCGACCATCCTGGCCAATCTAACCAAATCGCGGCGTCTGCCGCGTTGTAACCTCCTGAACCATTAGCAAATCCGGCCCAATTTGTCGCTCCGTTAGCTAACATGTAACTAAGTAAATCACCTGGATTGTTAAAGTTATCATTATTTGATTGTACTAAGACGTACGCTAATGCTTGTTGTTCGGAAGGTGTTATACTTGGTGTCACTGTTGCTGATGGTGTTATACTCGGCGTTGCCGTGATTGATGGCGTTGCCGTAATTGATGGCGTTGCCGTAATTGATGGAGTAATTGATGGGGTGGCGGTAATTGAAGGAGTTGCGGTAATTGATGGTGTCGCGGTGATTGACGGAGTTGCGGTGATTGACGGAGTTGCGGTAATCGATGGAGTTACTGATGGCGTTGCGGTGATTGAAGGAGTTGCGGTAATTGAAGGAGTTGCGGTAATTGAAGGAGTTGCGGTAATTGATGGTGTCGCGGTAATTGATGGAGTTGCGGTGATTGATGGAGTTGCGGTAATCGATGGAGTTACTGATGGCGTTACTGATGGCGTTGCGGTGATTGAAGGAGTTGCGGTTATCGAAGGAGTTGCGGTTATCGAAGGAGTGGCTGTTATCGATGGAGTTACTGATGGAGTTGCGGTTATCGAAGGAGTTGCAGTAATCGATGGAGTTACTGATGGAGTTGCGGTTATCGAAGGAGTTGCGGTTATCGATGGAGTTGCGGTTATTGACGGAGTTACTGATGGTGTTGCGGTGATTGATGCTGTTGCGGTTATCGATGGAGTTGCTGTTATTGACGGAGTGGCTGTTATCGACGGAGTTATTGATGGTGTTGCGGTGATTGATGGTGTTGCCGTAATCGAAGGAGTGGCGGTTATAGAAGGAGTTGCGGTGATTGATGGAGTTGCGGTAATTGAAGGTGTTACAGTAACTGATGGAGTTATCGATGGTGTGGCTGTTATTGATGGTGTTGCGGTAATTGATGGTGTGGCTGTTATCGATGGTGTGGCTGTTATCGATGGTGTGGCTGTGATTGATGGTGTGGCTGTTATTGATGGTGTTGCGGTAACTGATGGAGTGATTGATGGTGTCGGACTAGATGACGCTTCTGGTGTTAATGAAGGTGTTGTAGTTATCGATGGTGTTGCAGTAACTGATGGAGTTATCGATGGTGTTGCGGTAATTGATGGTGTGGCTGTTATCGATGGTGTTGTGGTAATTGAAGGTGTTGCAGTAACTGATGGAGTTATCGATGGTGTGGTCGTTATCGATGGTGTGGCTGTTATTGATGGTGTTGCGGTAACTGATGGTGTTGCGGTAATTGATGGTGTGGTTGTTATCGATGGTGTTGCTGTTATCGATGGTGTTGCGGTAACTGATGGAGTAGCGGTTATTGAAGGTGTCGGTGTTGGTGATACTCCAATAGTTACTGTATCTGTAGTACCACTACAAGGTCCATCGTCACTAACAATTATATAAACACTGTTTGAGTCATCATCTAAAAAAGTAATCCCGTTTATTAGTTGATTTCTGGTTACACCAGTAATAAAGTTTGCCGGAATCTGTGAAGTGTGGTATATATCCAAGGTTGATATATCCACACCAACACTTGTACCGCTTAATGTTACCTCTCTTTGCGCCATACTTAAACCTTTTTATTTTTTATATAAATAGTGGTGAGTTTTAATTTGTACCACATTATTTTACCTATAAAAATATTTTTTTAAATACTTTTATAGGTTGATATTAAATCATAGGCTACTGAAGTGACTGACCCATTCACATCTAACACACAACTTAATTGTCTTGAACTACCTATAACAGTCAATGTACAGTCGTAACTTGGTATTGTAGAAGATGGTGTGGGTGTTATTGTAAGTGATGGAGTTGTTGTAGGTGTCGCACCAGGTGTTGAGGTAATACTAGGTGTAATTGTTATAGTTGGTGTTGTTGTAGGTGTTATTGTAGGTGTGGGTGTCGGAGAAACAGGACCAATTCGACCCGCGCAATTAACATTTATTTCTATCTCAACTTTTAATTCAATAAATGCACCGTTTAATGGGTCTATGTCACCCTCACAATTACCTTTTACCGTAAATATATTATTTAGTAAGTCAGTGGTATATGTAATTCCACTGAATTGTGATAACATTCCTTGAACAATAATTTCCCATTCATTATCCGATGGAACATCATTTAAAGTATATCCCGTATAAAATTCATTTTCTATAGTTTGACCTACACCATAACTACCCCCTGATATTGTAAGAACTCCAGTAAATACTGCACTTTCTAAATAACATCCATTTCCTGGTTGATTTAAGTCTAAGAAAGCTTCATTAAGCATTTCATAGAATCCTCTCTTACCTTCTGAAGTGGTTACAAAGTCTTGTTCACATAGAGTATTAATTACATAGTCATCAACATTTTCATCATCACAAACAACTGTAACACTTTTCACTATCGAACAACCTTCACTATCTACAATTGTCGCGGTATACGTATCTCCCGAAAGACCTGTTAAATATTGACCTGTCTGTGAATTAGGTACATTAGATGACCATGTAATTGTGAATGGTGCAATACCATCAGTTATACTTAAACTTGCAGTTCCATCATTACCTGAAACACATGGAGTACTATAGAGTATCGCCTGCACTCCTCCCGACCCTTCTTCTATAGTAAAGTAATTAGTGGAAGAACATCCTCCATTATCTGTAATTATAATTTCATATGAACCACTACTTAAATTACTAACTATCTCAGAATTAGTAAGGGAGCCTATTGAACTGTAAACAATAGACCCATCACTAATTCTTTTAACTATATAGGTTAATGGATATTGAATAGGGCTCGTTCCGTCACTAACATTAATAGTAGCACTTCCGTTATTAACACCACAAGTAGTACTCGTAGTAGTAGTTGAAACTGTGTACTTTTCATTATCGTTTATTGTGGTTGTCGTTGTGTAAATACAACCATTAGCGGATATTACTTTAATCGTGTAAGTATCTGCCGATAAGTTTTCAAAAGTGTATGTTTGATTATTTGTTGTTACAGTTTGTATTTCATTTCCATTACTTCCTGATAATGAATAGGTTAAGGAACCTATAATAGCATCTACCTCTACTTTTATACTTCCGTTTCCACCACAATCACTATCTGTAGGGGTTACAATTACACTATTTATACCACTACTACTATTAAGTGTATACCCTTGTGTATCCACACATCCATTATTATCAGTAACTTGAATAGTGTATTGACCACCACAAAGACCATTTAACGTAAATGACCCGCTACTATTAGTTTCTTGATATGATGTTGAAGCTGAAAAAATATACGGCGGGGTACCACCTGTGATACCTACAGTAATTTCACCGTCACAACTAAAACAATTTGGCTGTGTTCCTGAATAGGTATTAAACGATGGTGGTGGTATGGTTGGTATCGATACGTTTTCTGTGTTTTGACATCCGTTACTATCTACTACCGTTACTGAATAATTGTCCTGACATAATCCCGTAGCAATAGGTGTTGTTTGTCCATTATTCCAAGCATAGGTATATGGTCCTACGCCAGTGGTACCCGTAACTTCTGCTTGTCCAACGCACCTCCCACACGATGATGTCCCTGTATATGCAATACCAAAGGTCAGTCCGCTAGTTGAAGATATTACTTGTGTCGAAGTCGTCGCCGTTTGAGGTTCTGTAGTTTCAACAACTACATAATAACTTCCAGGTGGTAATGGTGTTATAGTATATGGATTACTAGTAATGTTATAATAGTCTAAAAACGCACCATTGTAATATACAGTACCCGTCCAAGGAAATTCACTACCACTATTACCTGTTAATGTGAGAGAACCAAATTCATCCCCACAATCAGCGTCCTGTACTGAACTAATATCAACTTCAAAACAACTTGAAATAAAAATGCTTTGACTGAATTGTCTAGCGGGGTTAGTACTATCTGAAATATTAAATGTGTACGTACCTTCAGATAAACCTGTAAACGTAAATAATGGACCATCTCCCTGTTGTGTACCAATACCTGAATTAGTTGGAAAGATGTTTTCAACGAAATATGGTTTAGTACCTCCATTAACATTAAATGTAACCGAACCAGTTGTTGGACAAGCCGCGGTTAATGTAAAGTCCACTTGTAAAGGTCCGTCATCACATGAAGGAACACAAGGTAAATTCGTCAAATTAACTCCACTATAAGGGTATGACGTAGCCACACAAAAAGTAACCCCAAGACTTGAACCTCTTTGTGTCACCCCACAACAATCTATAAATTGATAGTCACCGTTTGTTGTTCCTGAAACACAATCAGATAAAACGGATGGTGTCGGTGTCGGAGTGGGCGTAGTTGCGGGTGTATTAGTTGGTGTGGGGCTAGGTGTTGTAGGGATGTTAGCGGATGCATAACATATAGCACCTGAATCCATATCAATAACTTGATATTCAAAACAGGTTCCAGTAATAAACGACTCAACGTCAAATTGAAATGGGAAATCACTAAATGTCAGTGAAGATGCAACGTCTGTATATGTTGTTACATCACAATCTTTTACACTAACTGTATAATTACCCGGATTTGGGTCTGTAGGTCCTAATGATATGTTTACTATTTGACTCATTTTATATTAATACTTATTCATCAGGGGTCACATGAATTAACTGAATTATAATTAAATATAACGTCCGAAATTTGACTGTTTTTTGCCCTATACCATACTAATGTATTTATGTTTATACAATTACTCATCGTAAACGAACTGTCTGCGGGAATACTTTGTGTTGATTCTTCGGTTTCTCCACATCGTTTGTAGTCAACATCTAATGGATTTATTGTGAGGTTTTCTACATCAATATCCTCTAAACAATGACAAATACTATTATTACAATCTGTAGTACCACTTCCTAAGGTAAATGGGGATGTAGCCACACTAACAGTTTGATTAGTATTAATTGTGCTTGATTTACCTACAATCGTGAAACAAGTCCCTGAGAACAAATCATTAAGAATCACAGCATCTTTTACGCTGTTGCTACCTAAACTATTACCATTACCCAATAGCTCAGGTAAGAATAATGTATCTGTTGATTGTATGATACCTCCTGACTGTGAAGAGCCACTAATAAATTCACAAGGAGTCAATGCCAAGACCTGTAATTGGTTTCCAATTAATGGTGTAACGGTCGGTCCTACATATGTATCACATGTTTGATATAAAACATAACCACCTCCACATTTTTCACTACCATCACAACACGAATCAGTTAAATTCGTATAAAATTTAGGTGTCAATAACTCATCATAAGTATTGTAGTATACATAACAATCCTCAATTGTTATCGTACTAGTACTAAGATTTGTAATTTCATGTGAAAGTGATAAATATTCATATACGGTTCCAACCACATTATTTGTTGGTATATAAGTATTTTTGTATGTCGGAGCGACCATTAAGTCTCCCGCCCCATACGAATCTTCCATACACACAACATATGTGTGAACACAGTAATATAGTGCCGATTGATTTGATAAACATGTGTCACAGTCGTTGTAAGTAATTTGACTTGTGGGTATGTTTGTTGAATCGGTAGTAGTTGCTAATATTGTATAACAAACATTGTCTAATGCAACTATATCTGATACACCAACACCTAAACTATCTAATATTTTAGCGTCTGTTAAGACATCAACAGAGGGTCCGTAATTATCACAACAAGGTGTTAATGTGTAAGAAGTGTACGAAGGTGTTGCAGTAACTGATGGTGTAGCTGTTATCGATGGTGTGGCCGTTATCGATGGTGTGGCTGTTATTGATGGTGTTGCGGTAACTGATGGAGTGATTGATGGTGTAGGTGAGGGTTCGATACATGAATTCTCGGATATACAATCATCACAGTTATCGTAGTAGTCACCTGGAGTGAAGACCGCAGCGTTAGGACCGGATGGATATGATGCGTCATATGGTACTCTCTTATAACAATTATCCACTATAAGAACCGTATTTCCTCCGTTTTGGAATTCTAACGGGGCTGTCTCACCTAATTCTGGTCCGTTACTCATACTAACAACATTATAAACTAACCCGTCACAACATCCGCTTAATGACACGTCAGTCTCGACACATGCATTACTGGCCTGACAAGTTAAACAATCCGCGTAAGATATGCTAATTCCAAAAAAACCGACATAACCTTCAGGGGTATTGTAATACTCGGTATAACTTGGGTTGTAATTAATTCTTTCGAAACATTGATTTTCCTCAAATGGAAACTCACCTGTTACTGGTTTAAATGTGTCACCTATATTTGGTATTGGAAAAAGACCATTGAAATCTGTACTTGTTCCCGTAAACATTGTAAACGTTCCCACTCCGGGACAACATCCGCTAAATGAAAACGCATTTACTGGAGGTGGAGTAGGGATAGATGGTGTAACTGTAATTGATGGTGTTACAGTAATTGATGGTGTTGCAGTGATTGATGGAGTTGCGGTAATTGATGGAGTTGCGGTAATCGATGGAGTTACTGATGGCGTTGCGGTGATTGAAGGAGTTGCGGTGATTGAAGGAGTTGCAGTGATTGATGGTGTGTCGGTTATAGAAGGAGTTACCGTCATTGTAGGTGTTGTGGTAGGTGTTGTGGTAGGTGTTGGTGTAACACCTAAGCACCCACAGAAAGAATCCGCTCCGGTACATTCTTTAACACGCACTAAAGAACTAGTTCCTCCAGTTACTGTATAAGAGGTGCAAAAATCCGTAGATATTAACCCACAAGGACCTGTAGCGATTACGTTTTGTCCATCTTCTCCAGGTTGACCAAACGCAGGTAAATTTAACATACCAGTGACACTACATATTGTAGATTGCCATATATCTGTAGTTATCTCCACAGCTCCCGGTATATTTTCAATAAGATACGTATCAATAACATATGGGGTGTTATTACAACCGGTACCTGTAGCCCCTATACCCTCTAAAAATTCAGAAGAAGAAACTACTACGTCAGGTGTACCACCACTAACTATTTCATAAATTTCATAACAGTCTTGTGTAAAAATGTTTCTATTCTGATAATTACTTCCGGTAAAAAAGTATGAGTTGATTGCGAATGGTAATGTCGGTACACCACTAATATCCCCATTTACTTCAATTATCGTGTCACCTACTCCTTCACAACAACCTGAACCCCGATAAAAGGTATTATCAGTATCTGGGGTTATTGATGGTGTTGCAGTGATTGATGGAGTTGCGGTAATTGATGGAGTGACTGATGGTGTGGCAGTGATTGACGCTCCTGGAGTAGCGGTGATTGATGGTGTGACAGTGATTGATGGAGTGACTGATGGTGTGGCAGTGATTGACGCTCCTGGAGTATCGGTGATTGATGGTGTGACAGTGATTGATGGAGTGACTGATGGTGTGGCAGTGATTGACGCTCCTGGAGTAGCGGTGATTGATGGTGTGGCAGTGATTGATGGAGTGACTGATGGTGTTGCGCTTATTGTGGGTGTCGGTGTAGGACTAACCGTACCGAACTCTAAATCACAATCTAAAAACGTAGGTACACACATAGAACATTTATTATAGTATAAGTTACTAGGTATTCCACTTAAGTCGGTAGGGTCAATATTTACAACTATAGTGGTTATTTCATAACATACTCCGTAATATAAAATACTATCATTTATTGGTGTGTCGGTTATTAGTGTGTATAAGTTTCCTAACCCCGCGTCACATCTATCCCACCGATAACAGCTTTGAGCAGGTGCCGACATTAAGGATGAAATAAGTAAATTCGCTTCTTCACATGTTTCACAATCGACATACTCAATAAATGTACAATCGTCTCCATTTATTTCATCTAAAACTTTATTAGTGTCTTCATTAATGTAATAACATCCATTATTTATGTTATTACACTCAATATCCCAAATTTCACCTGAATTTAGGTGCGTAGCATTATTAAAGGTTAACCTATACTCTGATTGGTCGTTACAATTTTGTATGGTATATTTTACTAATGTCATGACGTACAATTAATATTTATGTTGACTCCTGCGTTTATTTGCAAAGTTTTATTAGTAAAATCATTATTACACCCTATATTAGTAACTGTTATGTTATTACCGTTAATACTATAAGATAGTCCGTCCTGAGATAAATTAGATAAAGATGTCTCTACCGCCGTCAACCACTCAGTACTAGATGGGTAATCACCACTTCCATATCCAGTGTAGAATAAATCTTTTCTAAGTAATGAACCACTAAGTCTTATATCCACATACCACAAACTTGTCAAAGTGTTTAATTGACAGTCACTTACATTATACCCTTCGTTACCAACCGCACTATTAATGCTATTTATCAATGTCGTTTGTGGATTTGTTAATCCAATATCACAGTCTAAAGTTTGCGTAGTACAGTCACTACCAAGTAATTGACCCGTGAATGTACATGGTATACAGGGTATCGGTACTAACTCACATCCTCTTTGTCTTCTCCATACTACTTTTTGTCTCTGTAATACGTTATTTTCCATTTTTTGACCCCCCATCCATATAGTTGAAGCGGGAATCATCTGTTCAATTAGTTTCATCCAATAATCACCAATACCATTAGTGAAATCAATCATTTTTTGATAGGTATATTTATTGGATGGTATACCTACAGACTCTTCTGAGTTAAGATATTTCCAATAAACTGATTGTAGTGTCGGATACCCACCTCCTTTACCGTCTGTTATTGTTTGTCTATTCCTAACATTAATCATGTTACGATAAAAGGTCTGAGCAAATTCAAAAAATGTCTTTTCTTTTGGCTTTGGATTAATTACTGTCCAATCAATTCCTTCAGGATAAGGATAAGGTGATGTTAAACCTGTTGAAGGGAATGGGTAATTATATTTTTTTGACATATCCCATATATCGTATATAATACCTTGACCCATATTTAACCCTAAATCGATATTTTTAGCATTTAATACTAATTTTTCATTATCTACCACATAATAGGCATTATAACCAGCCTCAGTATTTCTCCTTAAACCTAATTCATTATCTGTCCAAGATTTATTATTATCATAGGTTCTTGTTAAACCAAAACCCAAATCCATATATGGAAAATCTCTAAATCTATTAAAATATTTTTGACCATAAGTAAACGGTTCTAAGGTTGTCTGTATATCAGGGTTTTGTCCTGTGAAAACAGAATCTGTAGTATCTAACACAGTAGGTGCCCTATGTTCAGGTGTCTGTTCGTACCATCCAGCGCCTTTTTCAAAAAACATTTCTTCAGTCTCTACCGGAGATTGTGGATATCCGAAACTATCAACAGGATAATCATTTCTAACAGTATCTACATTACTTAATGTTAGTTGAGTTGTAAACCCGGTATATGTAACACCTTCAAAACTAAAAGTAACGTTTGGGTCTAAAACCGGCGTTTCTGTGGTCTTAGTACCTCCCGTTATAGTTGCGTATTCTTCATTAAATCTTTCTATATTTATTGGACCGTCAGCTAAATAAATTATTTCATTAAAGTCTATTAATGCGTCGGGAGCCCCGACTAGTCTCATAAGAGCCTCTATTGAGCGTCTAGTACCTTTAGATTTAAATAAGTAAGCGGAATTTAATATTAAATTTCTATAATACTGATAGTTAAGTTCGGTTGGTGTCTTATTTACTGATTGACCAGGAAATACGTTACCATCTTGATTTCCAAATACACTACTTAGGAACTTATCATTCGTAATCGGTGAAATGTTAGTGTCCCATCCTATTGTCTGAGCCAAATTTGTTAATAACTGAGAAGGTATATCATTTTGCACGACATAATTAACTGAATTCATATAAGATAACGCGTCAATGAACTTTTTAGTTTCATCAAAACTCCTACCATATAATTGTAAAACCTTTTCGACATTTTTATTAGGAGTGTCAAAATCTTTAAAAGCCCCTGTGGTTAAAAATCTCGATATTAAATTACTCTTATACTCATCAATTTCATCAGATATACTATTTAATTCTGTTAAGTAATTATCAAACTTATTTGTTCTTATATCTAAATTCCAAGTCCCGTCTAAACTCCAAGTTATACTCTGATAAGCCTTATATACTTGACCGTCTTGCCCCTCCCTTAATATTTCAAATTTAGAAGTGTATATTGGAACTACTAAACGATTTAATAAGAAATCTTCTACTTCATTAAAATCGTCGATAAATACTTTATCCGTCTCTTCTTTATTTGGTTTTAATAAAATATTATCAACTGAAGTGGATTGACCACTGAAAGGATTTCCTTGTACTACGATTTGTACAGTCCCTGCCGATAGTTTTGTTGAAGGGTCGAAGTCAACAAATTTATATTCAGTCTTCAAATCCTCAAAAAATAAAGAATACTTTAAGAAATGTCTAGTAAGATTTCTTAAAGGGCTTACCTCAAAAGGTCTAACTGAGATATTCCTATCGGAATTTTCTGAGTAATCAATATCGAATGGATTTTTAAATCTGGTAACGTCAATATCAAAAGTTGTTAAACCTTCAATATCATCATAAGAAATATTATAAGCCGTATATCCTGTGTTATAATCATAATAAATCTTATCTATAGATATTGCAGCTGGAAAAAAATTAACTATATTTGTTACTGAAGATGACATTCTTTTTCTTAAAGAACCATACATCGCAAAATTAGTAACCTGACTTATATCATAATTAGGGTAAACTTTAAAGTTTTTAGCCAATACTATCTTAGATTCTTCAATACTGTTAAAATCTAAATCATTTAATGATATAGGATTAGAAAAGACACCCGTATCAAAAGTTCTATTAACCTTTTCAACAACATTTGTTGTGAATTCAAAATTTGCCTGCGTAAGACCTCCACCATCAACAAGTTGTAAACCAACTAAGTTGTCAGAAAATGTTCCTCTAGCATTAGGAGGAGCTGGTGGATATCTAAACTTGTTATCAGCCATTACTGTGTGATATTGGTGAAGTTTTTACTGAAATCTATATTATCCCCTCTATTTTGTCTAACCTCATATAATAAATTGTTAAACTCGTCCCTAATCTCATATAGGTTATATTGTTTGTAAATATTAAGGTCGTTGTCATATAAGGTATAAACTCCATCTTCAATGGATTTAGTCTGATTACCATAAAGTGCAATTGCCAACGTATCGATGTCATTTTCTGCTAATTCAATATCCAATGTTATCGGATTAAAAAATGTATTAGTAATTATTATATTTTGATTAGGTTGACCTATAAATGGAGTTGCACTCGGCCTATTCGACGGAGCACTTGCCGGTGAAACTGTACAAAACAATAAATCACTACCACCATCCACATATCTATATCTAATAGATTTTTGTGATGAGTTAGTGAGATTAGTAACTACGGGCTCACAATAAAATGATGATGTTATAATTCTATAAAAATTAGTAATTTTTGTACCATCATTATTTAAATACTCTACTCTATGACCAACTAATCCTTGATTAACGAATCTATTTCTATACTGAGAAGGTACATTGTTTAAATCTACAATTATCCCTTTTACGTTAGGTAACGATGAAAGTACTCCACAATCAGTAATTGTAGTCCGTATCTCCACAGGTCTTATATATAGAGTATATATACCAATTTGATTAAATTCATCCGCAGGTAATTTAAGGTTATATAATCCCCCTAATATTTCAAGGTCGGCATTTCCTCCTGTATCTGCATTATGAAAATAAGGCGTTAAAACTTCTGAGGCGTTTAAAGTTTTTAATTCAAAGTTGTTGGTCACATCCCTTGACGGGGTGTAATTTAATATTATTTCCACGTCCTCAGGGGACATGTCTGCTGGTCTTGTTGTTCCGTATGTTCCTAAAGCCATTTTACTGTTGTTCTTTTATTTTAAAGAAACCGTACCCATAAGATACTAAGTCTCCGATGTTATCAACTTCTCCGAGTCTCTGTATTCCTTCGAACGCAGAATTTTTACCTCTATCAATAAATATTTGGGATTGTATTTCCGGTGAGGAAACTACACCAAATAATACTTCTTCTTTGGTAATCGGTTCTGCAACTACTGTATTGTCAGTTATTCCGTTAGATTCTATAAAAAATAAGGTCTTACCGTTGGGGTAATCATAGTATTCTACGTCTTGTATTGTATATGCCGTATACGCATCTGTTATCTCAGTTACTCTACCGTAATCTTCATTATTCTTCTTTACCACAACCGAGGTATCGTATTTTATCGGTCCGTAAAGTTTTAAATTATTAAGTTGTGAAGAAGTAAATCCTGTTATAGTAAATGTTTGATTACTTGATTGAGCGCTTACAGTATTTTCTGAGTCTCCTGTAAAAATAAAATTATAACTAATCGGGATATTGGCCCAATTGCCCCCTTGTTGAGTGAACGTTATAGTTTCTGAGGGATTGGATATGGTGACCAATGTATTAGGTATTGATACTCCTTTAACTATATTTGTCACACCCCAAGGATTATTTTGTGTTAACTCTATTTTATATGATGAAGTTAATGGTGGATACTCATGTTCCATGTAATCTGGGTAAATCGCGGTAAAAGGTTCCACGGTACCGTCTCCCCAATCTACAGTGTAGGTAGATAACTTTAAAAACTTTTTTAACTGGTCTGAAGTGTTATATAATTTAACTTTAAAGTCGTTGGTCGGGTCCCCACTAACTATAAAGTTAGATACCACATCTTTTTGTAAGACAAACCCATCAAATGTTGAGTAGAATCCCATATCATCAAAAGTTTGATTAAAAACGATAGGTACTGTTAAATCTGTTAGTAAACTATCACCATTAGTCCCACCACTTAATATTTGTGTCATTGCAGAATAAACACCAAACGTATTACCACTATAAGTTTGCTGAACAATATCACTTTTTAAAGATTCTGGTGATATTTTTATATAGTACCTCTCTTCGTTCATGATGGATTAACATATTCGTACCATTTTATTTCATTTAACGATGTTCCCACCCTTTGATTTGATTGTGTATTATTAACCTCATATTCATAATTATCATAGTCCATCAATATTTTATAATAAAAGTAATCCGCATTATTAAAGTTATATCTCGTAGGTATTGAGTTTTGAGGTTGGTTCATCATTCTAATAAATTGACCTGTTTTGGCATTAAAAAATTTAGCGGACATATAAAAATCATTAATAACTAAGTAGTTAGGATTTTTTAACCAATAAATAAAGTATCCCTCTTTATCCCCTACGTAATCTAAAATAAAGTCGGGTATTTTAATTTGAGCGTTTGCCGGTGCGGTAACTAAAGACGGTGTACCCCCACTACCAATACCATTTGGATTATTATTGACATTTCCCTCATCTTCTGCAGGGATATAACTAGCCGTTGGTGTTGGTGCAGGTGGAGGTGAAGTCGTTGGTGTTGGAGTAGGGGTTAGGGTAGGACGTGGAGTAGATGTAACACTATTAGTCGGTGTAGGTGTAGGTGTTATACACCCACAATCATTATTTACAAATCCATAAGAAGACTGTATGTAGTCTGATAAAGGTGGGTCAGGTATAATTGTAGATGTATTTGCACTTGTTATTTCATAACACACAAAATCAAAGTTTGTTGAATATCCATAAGTCGGCCAATTAAAGAAAGTATTCCATAAATTTACCGATATATACTTTGTTAATGTTTCTGAATTACAATTTACAAATGTAACCTCATAAGAATCAAACAATAAATTAACATCTGAAGGAATTGTAGACGATAATGATGGTGTTATAGATGGAGTTATTAATGGTGTAGTAGTCGTTAGACTATCTTTTTTATGTTCGTTTCTACTTTCTTCAACTTTCCTTACAACCTCGTCCAACTCATATTGTAGTTGAGCCTTATAGGCTCGATTATGTATATTTGTAGTTTCGTATTTTTTTGGGTTGTTTTCTTTTTCTATAATTAATCTATTTAATTCATCTTCATACACTTTTTGACTCATCCTTTCCGACGCATTACGAGCGCCTGAAGGTGAATCAGGTTGTAAGTCAGGTAAATCAGGTCCTTGTATCGGACCACTACTATCTACGAATGGTTCAGTAGATGAAAGTCTAGTCTTACCCTGTTGCGTGGGTATTATTATCGTTAAATAAAGTTTTTGAGTTTCAGTATCAGTAGTATCGTATAAGTCTAACTTAAAAAAACTGTTTCTAAATGAATTTGAGTTATAGTAAACGTCCGCCTCTGTAAAACATGTATCAATATAATTAGGATTGTTCGTAAAATTGTAATCATTAACCCAAACTGAGCTATTAGTGTTAGAAATACTACCTATATCTTGCTCTCTATTATAAAAAAAGAATTTATGTTCGATACTAGATTTTAATTGATTGTTTTCAACCCAATCTTTATGAGCAAATCTAGTTAATTCAAAATCTTCAATAGGATTTATTACTTTTTCTATTGTTTCATCTTCAAATTCATCAATTAAATCATCCCTACCTAAAAGGTCGGTGTCGATTTGGATAGGTATATTGATGTACCTGTCATTTGGTGATATTTTAATTTTATACTTATTCACAGTCATCAGATATTGGGGCAAATATTACATTGTTGTAATTATTATCATTTCTTTTCATGGGCGTTAGTAGAAATATTATTTCTTTAAATGGGTAGTGTGCTCCATTTAAAAATGGGTTATCAATACCATTACCATCAGTATCTTTATATCCATATGGATATAAATCTCTCCATCTCCATTGCCTTTCATATTTGGATAAAAAGGCGTAATCGGGTACTAAGTCTACTGAATTTTCTTCACCGACTTCAAGGTAATCAGAATAGGTTCGTATAGGTACATTGTAATGTGGGTTATAGGCGTATCCGTTAGGTAGAGTATTAATACTATTATTATCGAAAGTCTGAGGATTATAAGATATTTTATGACTTATATTTGATAGTACCGTTTCTTTTTGTTCGTAATCGTTATAGTCACATATAGCGCCCATTAACTTATGTCCAATTTCTAAATTTTTATTATAAAAAAATGTATTACTATTGTACTCATAACTTCCATTAGGGATGTTATCTCGATTAGTAGTATTATTAACATCCCACCACTCGTCTACAGTATCCTTCAAAAAGTTTAAATCCCAACCTACCTGAACTCCAGTAGTATTATTAGGTACGTATGGATTATTAAACCAACCCATATAACCTTTATTTATGATTGTAACAAATAACTCACTTAAAGGTCTTTCTAAATTATCTCTTAACGTATTAATATCAATATCTTTGTCAAAAGAAAATCCAACGCTATTGTTACCGTCTTTAATGGACACCCTTTCTATATTATTAGGTGTTAATGCCGAGTATTCTAATTGTTTTTTAACAGGAAAAGGATTAGTTTCATATCCTAATTTTGTTAAGTCGGAGTGAGTATTTTTTGTAAGTACTTTATGTTCCCTAACATAATATTGTGAAGTGGTCTCTTCTTTATTATTTATATCAATAACTTTTTTGAAATTACCTATAGAGTAATTACCAAAAAGAGGGTCGGTAAACCCATAATTAAAAATAGAAAAAACACTCATCTCATTATCATATGAAGCATCCCCTAATTGATATACTTCAAAATACCTCTTACCGTTTATTTCGTCTTTAGTGTAAATCCAGTCTCCAAGTGATAAGTTATGTTTAAACCCACAATAAAAAGTAATTAAATTTTTGCCCCTATCTTGAGTATTAATTATATAGTATGGAACACCGTCACTTACCACAAAATTATTAACCGATGTACCGCTTTCGAAGTTTACTGTTTGTCTTAAGTTCTGAGTTGTATTATTTCCACTAGCATATGTCACATATGTCATCCAATTATATGAACTAGCACTTTTATTTATAAACGGTATATGACCCTCTATCCCTCTAGTTCTAAAAAAAGTAAATTCATCGTATTGAGGGTATCCTTGCCATGGAGACCCTAAAGAAACGGCATTATACGCGTTTACATAAAATAAAGAATTTCTAAATGGTTCATAGGTAGTTTGCCCACTAATGATATTGTTAAATATGTTAGTTATTTTACCTGCAATTCTAAATTTAGTAGACTTTTGTCTCTCATCATCAAATCTTTGTTCTAAATTTAAAATATAACTTCTATCACCTTCTATAAGATTTTTTTCTTTACTCTCTAAATTAACGTTAATCAATAAATCAGTATTAGAAGCGCCCGCAAACCGGTCTTCACCTCTAACTATTCTAATATCTGAGTTTTTTTTATTACTCATCCTAAATTAAAAATATACTTTTTTATGTATCTATTCATTGCACTTTTACCTCTCTTTAACCCGAAATAAAAGTAAAAAGGCGAACCAACTTTAAAGTTATTTTGATTACTATTATTAATAGGTAAACTATCATATTCAGGGTCGAAGGCGTTTGCATTAAAAATATGACCTCTACCATAACCGATATTAGGTTTCATATATGGTTGTGTACTATTAAAAAAGTCATCTCCCTGATATTGTGATGAAAATACTACGTCTGTCTCCCATGTATTATACTCTGTACCGAACAACCCATTATTTTTTATATTCCACATATAATAAGGAACTACCTGAGTGTCGGTATAACCAAAGTAATTTGACGGACCTTCAGGTTCTGTACCAAATGTTGTAGTACCATTTGTTAAGATTCTACGATTAATAGTGTTAGAGCTAAACCATATCCCAAACCTATCGTCTTGAACTGTAATTCCGTTGTCGCAATAGTTACCTTCTAAAAATGGTACCACTCCGTATTCTGAATTAATTCCTACCATTTGAGCGAAGTCCCCATCAACCCTAGCATCAAATAACCTACCTAAAACAGTACCAGATTCTCTAGAAAATAATTGTCCGACAGAGGCGTCTCCATTATTTAATATCTGTTCTAAGAAACTTGTATTAACGAGTCTAGATAGTATAAATAAATTTACCACACCAGATGGACTTTGATAGGTAGTTGTTTTTAATGTGTCGATTATATATCCTTCGAATTCAGGTGAAAACGCAATTTCCTTAGTAAACTCGTCCCTTGGACCTAACTCCATTATTGTGGTTGGTGACCACAGGTTCTTAGAATTTTGACCATAATAGTAATCTCTAGACGGTTCTTGACCAACAAATTGATTAGTAGTGTCATTGAACGGGGTTGAACGATAATAAAAAGAATTAGTATTAGTATTAAAATATAACGGACCTTGGTGTCTTAGTTTTGAAAAGAACTGTTGTGGGTCTCCACAGTACCTGTACCTTTTAACTTCATTATCTGAATTATATATTGTTTGCTTCTGAAATGATGGCATATATAAAGAACCATTTAACCAGTTATTTTGAAATGATTCTCCTATGACTCCTTGACACACCGCAAACATAAACCTAAGACGTGTCCTATACTCAAATAACATTTTTATATCCGCACCTAACGACCTTATAGGTTTTTTAATGACAAATACATAACATCCATTCTGAACTCTTTCGTCACCCTCAATATCCCATCTTTCATCATCTTCAACTTCACAAGGTACTTCAACTCCAAAGTTTTCTCCATCACCACTGTAACACCCTAAAGATACCATAGACCCACAGTTAAAGGTTGAGAGTAATAATGACGTCTCACAATTAGTGTCTTCAATACTGTCTAAATAATTACCGCTAGCATCTGTAGGTTGTACATTACCGTCAATATCTACAACAGTACCATTGTCATCAGAAAGAAACAATTGTTGTTGTAGGTTCATATGTAAAGCATATCTTCTAAATTGTTGTTTCTTTTGAGATACAAAAAAGTTAAAGTCAGGTGAATCAAATTTATCTGATGAAGGTATTCTATCACTTCTAAAAATTATTTTTTGGTGGTTTATCATTTTAGTTTTCGGTACTCCCGTACTCTCATCTAAATCACCATAATCTTTAGGTAAATAAAGTGGAGACATTGCAAATAATTCTTTATTTCCATTATTTTTTAATTGTCTTCTCATATTATTATTATTGGCACCTCCGGTATAACTATATTGATATCCACACCCTTCTATATTTCTTTGATACCATGGGTTTATTCCGTATTTTGGGAATTTTCCTGAGTCGTCACCGGGTAAACCTCCTCCATTCACACCTGTGTATTCGTCATTATTACCACTAGGTATAAAAACTCCTCGTTTAGCTGAGTCACTTACTCTACCCATAAACGGTTCATATTCAGCTCCGCCTCCGTTACCTGTAATATCTTTAAACTGATTATCTATCGAGACATATTTATTTGGGCAGAAGGTATCAAATTCTTGCCATAAATCTGGGTCAGGTGTAAAAATAAATGGTTCATGCCATAGTTTTTTATTGAAGTTGTAACCCGCAATATTACCATCAGGGTCATATCTATTTCCGTTATTATCACAATCGTGAAAATATAAATCATCCATTTGTCCTTGACCGTTCTGCCATATTCTATAGTGACCAATAGGAGAGTAGTCGTTATATCTCCAAGGAGGGTCATTCATTACATCAACATCGTTAGGTTGTATAGGAATATTTAAAAAATAATCTCCAGTTACTGTAACCGCTCCGTTAAATATATTTAAATCTTCGTCATTAGGACTTGCAACTCCTCTACCAAATAATTTAGATAAGTCATACCTAACTCTTTGTCTGGGCATATATGGGTCAACACCTCTTACCGCGACAACAACTTTTATTGAAGATGCAATATCATCAGCTATACCTCCATCATTATCTACTCTTTTACTTATTGATGAGTTGTAACCCATTTCTTTCCCATTCCAATTATTACCGTATTGTTGGTAATAATCTGTAATATATCTAACTAAAGAACTAGCCCTAACCGAGGCACTTCCATCTGGTTCCCCATCTGTAAATTTATAAAATAACGTATTTGCAGCATCTGAAGATGCGTCACCTAAAGACCATATTTCGTCGAAAGTAAATGTTCTAATACACTGGAAATACTCCACTCCTGATTTAAAGTTATACGACATAGTGGAGGCAGTATTATATAATTGTAGTGTTGTGTTTTGCACAGCACCCGTTCTATCCATATATGAGAATGGTTTATTAATATATCCCGTTGTACTGTTTTCACATGTTCCGGTAATACCATTAGTATCAAACTGATTTCCATCAGGGAACGTAATAAAGTTAGGGTCATTAATTTTTGATGGGTCGTTAAAGAAAAATAGTTGACCCCTTTCCATATCGTCTCCAGGGTCTAAAACCATTATAAATGCATTATCCATCCATCTATTAAAATTAGATGAAGGTGCTTGTGGTGTTACTCCGTTTATCTGATTATTAATTAATTCTGCCTGTATACTTGTGGTTGTTCTTTTATTCCATTCTATAGTATCATATGGTGCGGGATACTCACCTTCACTAGATGTGTCCCATCCATTGTATGTTAATTTATTAGTTGCCACAGCAGCTTCACCGAAATACATTTTTCTTCTGTTAAGTAGATTAAGTGATTGAGCCCAAGTGGGTTGAGCCCCTAATTTCCACCTCACTCTTTTAGAATTTCCTTTAAAAACAGGATACGCAGGTGATTTATACCACTGAACTTGGTCTCTTCTATTAAAACTACGAGCAACATCCCAATCACAATCTTCTATTCCTGAACCTTGTTCTTTAAGTTGTATTGTATAGTATCCATTTTTTCTAAACTGGTCGTATCCCGCACACATCAACCTACCTTGTGTAAGTCTAACTTCATCACTCGCTTCAGGACAATCAGTATTATCTACAGAAGCGGCACCTGTTTGTTTAGAAAATGTTTCAGTATATGTTGCATCGATTATGGGACCAAAGTTTACCTCGTCAGAATATGATTCTAACTGAGATGCAGTATCGTTTTCTTCCCCTTGAGGTTTGTTTGTGTCACACGCGCAAGCCTCACAATCAGGATAGCTTAACATAGGAAAGTTAATAGTAGAAAATGGACTTTCTTTCGGTGGTGGAGTTATTTCTTTTTTTACACAGTCTTCTTTATTTTTGTTTGTGAATGGTATTGCCGCAATTATTCTACAAATCGCGTATAAAACAAAGTTTATTATTGCACTTATCACAATAATAATCGCTCGGATAACAGGCCATATAAATGTAATAATATGGGCAATAGCTAATAATGATATTAACGGAATAGTTAAAATAGATAGTATAAAATTAAATAAAAATATTAAAACACTCCCATTTCTTTGTGCTTCAATTACAGGTAACGGGTTATGCTCGCTCTGACACGTTTTATCATTAATTTCCTTTATACCTAAATGTTTTATCCTGTTGAATCCCCATTTAAATCTATCGTAGTGGGACGCAATAGTATAAACTTTATTGTATGTAAATTCATAAAAACTATCTTCGCAATTTATAGCTGCGGTTTTATCATAATACTCATCCCAATCTAAAGAAAAGGCATATGATTTATTCCTAATCTCTTCAGATGGCATTTCATCAGTTGTGGTCCCTGACCATCCGTGTTCTCTTATATTTGGTATTAGGTAGTCAGCTCTAAATATATCATTAAACTCCCCCCCTTCATTTTGCCATTTTACTCTAAATCGATACTTACCTTTAGTTGGTATTCCAACCTTAGGGTCTAAAGAAATGATTTGCTCTCCGAACTCATTAGTAATGATATAGTCTAAATTCATGGGTAGGTCTATCATCCAAGTACCACTGTCATCAATTATATTACCCCCATCTTCGAGCTGGTGTTGTTCTAATATTGGTTGTCCTTCAGCATCTACAGAAATTGTATGTCTTAATGCTAATATTTGACCGGGACCCGCAACAACATCACATAGTTTACCAACATCATTTTTAGGTTTACAATTACCCCTTATAAAATCATCTTCAGTAGAACTAAATACTGAGCCCATAAATATAGATTGTGGTTCTATTTCGATACCTAAATCTCTTAAATCAAAATCACTTCTAGTTATTCCTACATTGCATAGGTCGTTATCCCCCCAAAAAGGTGTTACGTCAATTTCCTTAACACTATTAACTATTTGTGGTAAACTACTTAAGTCTTCAGAGGCTTTGAATTGTTGTCCATTAAATTGTGAAGGGACTCCCATACCCATTCTTATCAAATCAGATGGTCTTAATGAAAACTGACCCATATTGGATAGGTCTAAATCCATTATTAATTTCTGTTGACCTAATGGTACTCCAACAATCATAAAGTCACCAGAACTGTTTGTTTTTACCGTGTATTTGTAATATTTTTCATACACTTGTAATACTTCTCTACGGGTTAACACATCTTGTCTGTCCGGAAATGTTCCTGTAGGTGTATGTCCTCCATATTCTTTTTTATATGGTAATAGGTTATATCTATAACCATCTTCATTTTTTGTTTTTAAATTTTTGTAAGGGTATAATGTAGATATTATAATATTATTTTCATCTACATTATCTAAAGGTACAAATATAGAAACATTTACATTAGGTACACCAAATCCACCATTCGCAACTACTCTACCTGTTACAACACCATAGTCAGCACAAAATCTTTCATATAAATCTTCTTGTCGTAATTTTAACGATAAAATTTCTAAAAAATCAAAATCTTGTTCAATATTAAGTCGTACTTCTCTGTCGACTCCAACTTGTGTTCTAAATCTATATGATTTTGGCATAAAATTACTTTTAAAATAAATAGTTAATCATACTAATTTTAAAACTAATTAAATAAAAGTATATGGAAGAAGATTATGAGAATTCCACGTTCTTCAATTGCTTTATTCTCACTTTAATATCTTTTTCAGGAAACTTTATCTGATATATCTGATTTGGTTGTGCAAAAATAGTATCGTCAATTAGTTCAATTTGTTTGGTGTTTTTGTCCAAATATCTTTGTGAGGTCTCAGAAGATGAGTACTGACCTCCTGTTTTATTAAAAACTTTCAAATCCGCCAATGTACTTACTCCAGGTATATCTTGTATCAATCTCCTTATGTCGGATATATTTACATTTTTACCTAATAGGTTAGTCGATGGTGACATATATGAATTAACACTGTCAACTATACTCGTTATTACTTGACCCTGATTTTCACTAGATTCCATTGCTACTGAAAATTCATATTCTAAATCAATTACTTGAGCACTTCTTACTGAAATATAATCATTAATCATCCTGTAATTAGATAAATAATTTGCAATATTTTGTTTTAAGGTATTTGACACATTACTAGTTAATTTACCATTATCATCAAATGATAGTATTTCTATTTTAATCTTATTATCTTCTTCCGTTATAGATGCTTTAGCTGGTGCACCAAATCTACTTGGCATAGTTCTAATTAATGAATTATAATCATTTACTGTAACCGCCCTTTTTTGAGCGGCAAAATTATATGTAACCATATTACGTACCTCTTCAGTAGTGGGTAGGTTACCTCCTCCTATCGCAGCGGTTACATTATTAGACCTTAAACTTTGAATTACATTCTGATTAATACTAGGTGACGGTCCGTTTACTGCAAAATTAATGGTTCCGATTTGAGTTATCGTATTTACTCCGATATTAGAACCTATTCCACCCCCTACTCTATATTTAACAAATAATGTGGTATTAGCCTTAACAGTTCTACCTAACCCAATATTGTTTTGATAATTTTCAAGCCTAAGTGGTATCCCTGTTTTAGCAAATTGAGCTAATTGGTCATCAGCAGTAACCGTAGCAGAACCAAAAGTTAATTTACAATAACCTTCAGGTGTGTATTCAGATATAAATCTACTTTCAGTTTCAATATAACGACCTACTTTTATTCCTGGATTATCCGAAGCTTTTGTTGGGTCTTCAACAAATACTGTGTTTTCCGCCAAAGCGTCTACCTCATACCATCTATCAGGTGCGGTTATAAATTCACCATAAGTGGGTGGGCTTGAGTAGGTAATACCGTCTTTCTGAATTAATGATGTTATACTTATAACATTTTTTTCAGGTAAAAAGAACTCATAAAATGGTTTAACATCATTATTATTAATTACTTTTTTAAATATTTTAGTGGCTCCGTTAACCACAACTTCTCGTTTAGTTATCGTATAATTAATAATTCGGTTATTACTATCAAAATTAGGTATTTTAGTCCTATTAGGGAATCCACTACTATTATATTGAGTACTAAAGTCAATATCGTCTTGATTTTCAAATATTTGTCCCGCACCTATAAACTGAGAACCTGACCTTATAATACCTAAATACCTACTATCTTCTTGGTCTCCAAAAGCAGGAACAGTGATAGATACATCTAATAAAGCTATAGAAGGTCTATTACCAGGTATTTTTAATCCATAGGTTCTAGCAATATTATATATTGAAGATTTTTGTTGTGCATATTGTAATACAGTTTCTTGTATACTTCTGTCTATATGATAATTTAAGTTATCTCCAATAGCCGCATTTAAATCTAAAAATACTGAGAATACAGAAGCGTCATTAAAATTATCAATGAGGTCCGGATAATACTGTCTTGTAAAGTTTATAAGGTCTTGCCTTAAACCTTCGAAATCTCTTTCCGTATACGATATTTTACGATTAGCCATATAATTTAAATATTAATTATTATAAAATCTCTACTTTCAAATGTAGTATCTTTAATAGAATAGTCTATTTTTACTTTCGCAGTATATTCATCTACCCCTTCACCCGCAGTCCTAAAAATATCAAACATTTCATATTCAGAGTTTTGGTCTTCGGTGTTTAGAGTACCCGCAACATTTCTATCATCTTCACTATAAGGAGATATTGATATATCATTAATCTGTAAATTAGGTATATATTTATCAACAGATGTTTGTATATCTGATTTTATCGCGTCAAATGTCGGACCGTCCATTGGTTCAAAAATAAACTCATAAATTCTAGTCCCAAAGTCAGGTAAGTAGTATCTACTACCTTTCCTTGTTAATATTAAATGTAATAAATCCGTTCTTATCTCCTCTTCCGCAGTTTTTGTCCGAGTGAGATAATTACCATTAACACTTTTAGAAAATGGAAATTTTATACCGTATGATTTATTTATTGCCATAACAATAAATATTCGATATAATATTTTTATAAATAAAACCCACCTTTTTAGATGGGTTTTATTTTATTATCCTTCACAAGCAACACATTGTAAATCGTTGAGGTTTAATTTTTTCCTTGCGAAAGCCTGAGCGGAATTCATCGAGTGTTGATAGTATAGTGTTTTTACCCCTAATTTCCAAGCGTCAATTAAAAGTTTATTAACGTCTTTTGTTGGCATATCAGGTGAAACCATTAAATTTAATGACTGTGATTGGTCGATATAATCTTGTCTGATAGCCGCTTGATTAATTATAGATGCTTGATTTATTTCAGCAAATGTTCTAAATACATCTTTCTGTTCTGTACTTAGAAAATCTAAGTGTTGAACTGAGCCATCTTTTTTCTTAATACTATCCCACACTTGTTTAGTATCTTTACCTAACTCTTGTAGGAGTTTTTTAAGTACTGGATTTTTAATAGTAACTTTTAATTTAGCAACATCTTTAACATAACAATTAGACCATATAGGTTCTATTGATTGTGATACTTGTCCTAAAATAAAAGCCGATGAGGTAGTAGGTGCAATTGCGTTTAGAGTGACATTTCTTCTACCATAACCTTCAAGATAATCAGGTTCTCCAAAAATATTAGCCAAATCTTCCGATGCTTTGTATGACTTTTCTTTTATCAATTTAAAAACTTCCACATTAAGTTTAGCACTTTCTTTAGTGTCAAACGCTAAATTTTTAGATTGTAATAGTGAGTGCCACCCTAAAACACCTAAACCTAAAGCTCTTTGTCTTTTTGCGAAGTTATAAGCCTTTTCCAAATAAAAGAACCCTCTTTTACCTTCTATAGTACCATCGTCTCTAATATTTTCAATTTTTGTTAAAAATTCGCTTACAACCGCGTCTAAAAAGAAAGTCATCGTCTCAACTGCGTCAGTATCTTTCCACTCATCATAGTGAAGTACATTCATAGATGAAAGAACACATACGAATGATTCCTCATCTGAGTTGTGTAAAGCAATTTCTGAACAAAGGTTAGAATTATAAATTTTAGCACCTTTATCTCTATAAACTTCAGGTGCCTTATTATTCATAGTATCGTTAAACATAATATAAGGATAACCAATCTCCCCCCTTCTTTGTATTACTTTAGCCCAAATTGCCCTTTTTTCATTATCACCACCTATCATATCATTCATAAACTCATCAGTAACACTAACTGCATGTGTTAAGTCCTGAATAGGAAAACCTTCAGTTCCAATTTCTAAAAATTCCATAATATCTGGATGTTCTACAGGTAAATATGGAGAAAATCTACCTCTTCTAGTAGACCCCTGTGAGATATTATCAACAACACTTTCGAATAAGTTCATAAAATGAACTGAACCTGGCGCGTGTCCATTATCTGTAATCTCAGCACCTCTTTCTCTAATATTACCAAAGTAACCTGAGGTACCTCCACCCATTTTACTCATTTCACCTACTTCTGCTTGTGTATATAATATTGATTCTATATTATCACCTATATTTGACCCGAAACAACTGACAGGTAGACCTCTTTTTTTACCAAAATTAGCCCAAACAGGTGAAGATAGTGAATACCATCCTCGACCCATATAGTCATAAAATTTATCCGCGAACCCTTCGATTCCTAATATTTTCTCAGCATGATTAGCTATAGTGCGAATTCTATCTAACGCCTCTTCTCCATCACTAAGATACCCTCTACGAAGAAAGGTAATGGACTCCTCGTTTATCCAATCAAAATTTTCTCTATTTTTCATTTTTAGTTATATCGTTTTAAAATAAATCGTTTGATGTAATTGATTTTGATTTTTTACTATAATTAATACTTCTTTTATTAAAGAAATCTGTGTGTTTTGTAGTTAAAATCTCATCGTCAAACCATTCCGTGGTTTCTAATATTGTCTCATTAACTTCAAAGATACTATCAATACCAATTGAATTTAAAGATACATTAAATCTGTGTTTAATAAACTCCAATGTTTGTTTTTTAGTGAGGAATTCTAAATCTCCTTCTTCGAAAATCCAATTTATCACTTCTTGCTCAGCTTCATACGCTTCGTGAGTTGAGATTATTAAGTCCTCCACTAATTCCTGTGTCCACCAATCAGGATTCTCTTGTTTAATTAAGTTAACCAACTCAAATCCAAATTCAGCGTGAATATTTTCTTCTTTTGATGTTGCCTCAACCGCATTACTAATTCCTTTTAATTTGTTTTTATGTTTATTAAATGACATAATAACTAGAAATTGTGAGAATAATGATACGTTTTCAATAAACATCGAGAACAGTACAATTGATTCGAAATATTCTTTATTCTCTACCGCTTTTGAGTTAGTAATAGATTTTTCTAAATATTTAATTCTTCTTCTAATTGCAGGTACTTCAAGTAAATTTTCAAATTTTCTATTTAAACCTAAAAGTTGTATTAGGTGTGAATAAGCGTCGGCATGTCTAACCTCCGATTCTGCAAAAGTAGCCCCTACACTCCCAATCTCAGGTTTAGGCATTCTTTTGTATATGTCACCCCAAAATGTTTTAACTGCGATTTCTATTTGAGATATTGCTAACATAGCTCTTTCAACCGCAGATTTTTCTTTTTCATTTAAATGAACTTTATAGTCTTGTATATCAGACGTGAAATTAAATTCAGTATGAACCCAATATGAATGTCTTATTGCGTCTACATATTCATTAAGGTTAGGGTAGTCATATGGTTTTAGATTTGTTCTTTTAGAAAAGATGTTGGGTCTGCTTTTTGAACGGTAAATGATGTACTCTTTCGCAACGTCATTCAAACCGTTATCCATTAATTTATTTTCCACCATATCGTGTATTTCATCAACATGAGGAACGTGTTCTTTATTGTTCCTAAAAATTGCCTTAGTGGTTATTCTAGCAATTTTTTCAGCCATATTTTCATCTATCATGTCGATGCTTTTCATCGCCTTTATAACCGCTTTCTCAATTTTTTCAGAATAAAATGGTACTTTATCTCCACTTCTTTTTACGACATAGCGTATATCTCTATCAATTTTATCCATTAAACTTTCCATTTTTATAATAATTTTAAGGTTTATTAATTACTCTCCTTTTGTTTTTTTCTATCCAAAAGTTCTTTAATTCGTTTCCTGTTGTTCTCTTCTTTTTGTTCTTCCAAACCTAAGAAGGTTACACTCTGTTCAGTATCTATAACTAACATCTCGTTATCAAATTTACAATTTTCAAACACAACCCCGTCTTTTCCAATCCTTGACTTAGTGATAGCGATTGTGGCTAAATTCATTTCTTTTTGTTGTAAGGATTTTGCAACAGATATAATTACGTGACCTACTTGTGCTTTCTTAATCGACCCTCCCATTTGGTCAGTGGTGACTACCTCAGAAGATATCGAACTTCTGTTACCTTGAGTTGCTGTCCATCCTACCAAATCTAATTCGTGACACATAGACTCAAATCCTCTCATTACTGAACCCTCGCTTTTCCACTCATCACCTAAGTTTTTATCAGGAACCACACAATCAATATAATCTAACACCACCATATCAACTTTATTACCTTCCGCAGTCATCTTACGAATTTGATTTTTAATCTGATTCATAGTAAGTGTATCTGATGGAAGTTTCTTTAAGATTAACTTATTTGGTGCGTTTTCACGAATATCTTTAATTTTGTCCATGACTTTGTCTTTATGTAAAGACAATAAATCAGGGGCAATTTCAGTCCATAACGTAAAATGTTTTCTTTGTATAATTTTAGGGTTATCCTCAAAGAATATCTGAAGTACGTTATATCCTAAATTAAATGCGTGGTTACTAATCTTGGTCAACAGTGTGGATTTTCCTACACCAGTAGGTGCGAGGATTACACCTAATTCTCCCTTTGCAATTCCACCTTTTAAAAGATTATCAATACCGTCTATCCCCATAGGAATTGGGTGTCTAAAATCCTCTTCTAATACGTTGTCAAGGTTATCAAATACATCAGCCGTTCCTGTGTCAACTTCTCCAACTTGTAAGGCTTCTCGAACCATCTCCTCAAGGTGGTCGTAACTCTCAAAATCACCTTTATCAATGATTTTTTGAGCTTTACCCATAACCTTTTGTAGTTCTTGTTGTTTACAGAATTTTAAAGCTTTTTCTTGCACAAAACTTTCACCCTCCGATGGGGCTTCTTTGATTTGTTCAACCATATCCAAAACCATCTTTTGAGCCATGGGTGAGGACACTTCAGACTTAATAAGTTGTTCTAGAGTGTTATAAGAAGGGGTATGTTCATATTTTATGTAATACTCCTTAATAATTTGCATAATGAGTTTAAAGTACTGATTGTCAAAATATTTCGGTTCAATTACATCAACAATAGAAGCGGCAAAGTCCTTATAAAGAACGATGTTATTAAGTAGTTGATTTTGAAATGTGTTTCCGAGATAACCAAAATTTTTTTCCTTCGACATGTTTATCAGTTTTTAAAATACGTGTCTTAATAAATATAATCAAACTAGGTTATATCCAGCGATTTCGTATGTCAATTTGTCAGTAGAAAAAACATTAGTTAATGCCTTTAGTACAGACTTCAAATGAGGTCTTACATCAACAGTATATCTTACTTTGGGTGGGTATACTTTTCCGTCCCAAATGCGGTGATATATTACATCCTCATTTAGTTTAATGTATACGTTGAAATCTTCTGCTTCGTCCGTCATTGATGTCTCCATAATTTTTGGGTCAGCAGCAATTTGATACTCGTTGTCTAACATATAGGTTATAGATTTCATTTTGAGGTCGTTATGAATCTCCTCCTGAATCCCTATGACTGTCTCGTACAACTCAAAACTATTTTTCGCGTTTTTGTTATAACCTTTAACATTATAATATCTCTGAACAATGATGTTATCATTAAGAGTTAGAAGAAACTCCATTTTAGTCATTTCACTTTTTTCCTTACTCATTTTTTAATTTTTTTTTAAGTTAGTTTTTTTTAAATCGTCTTTTTTCTTTTCTTGTTAGTTTCATAAATGGGGTAAGAAAATAAACCCATGCGTTGTCAGTTTTAGGTAGGTATTTGAATATTCCATCATCCATCATCATCCTCATCAAATTTTGATACCCCCTACCTTCAGGGTCAATATCTTCAGAGTAATAAAGTTCAACTAGTTCTTTCGCTTCTTCAGTTAACAAAGGTACTGATAAATCCACAAGTTTCCTATTAATAACATAAAATTCATCACCATATACCCCTCTCTTAGTTTTACCCGATAGTAGGTTTTGTAACGCTCTGTTATCCTTATCATTTTCGTGTAGTTTTTCACCTTTTTCTAAAATATCGTCAACAGAGACCACGGAATCAACTATCTCAGGGAAAAGTTTTACAAAAGTTTTTTCACCAAAATAGTAAATACCATCAATATTGTCGGACTTATCTCCTGATATAATTTTAAAAGTAGAAACATTTTGATGGGGTATTGATATATCTTTCAATTTAACTTTATCTCCGTACTTAATCATTTGTTTCTGTGTTGGAGAATATATTTGTACTTTTTCAGATATTAGTTGTGTTAGGTCTTTATCCGCAGAAAATATAGTTTTGTTTTCATCCTCAGAGATATGACAATAATACGCTATCATATCATCTGACTCATTACCATCAACTATAATCTGACGTATAAACATTTCCTCAAGATACTCTTTTACTCTTTTGAGTTGCCATTCAAATGATTGTTTTTGAATATCATTAAGTCTGTTATACCTTCTATTTTCTTTATATTCTGCGAAAATTTTCTTCCTCTGTATTGAGTTATCATTTCCGTCCCAAAAAACGATTACCTTATCATAGTTATACTCTGAAATAAATCTACGTAAAGTATTAACAAAGTGATATATACCACCAATATGGTTACCTTTATGATAATACTCACGTACTCCATGATAACCTATCTTAAATAGGTTATTTCCATCCACTAATAAGGTCTTAGTCACATTAAAATACTTAAAGAATTAAACTTTCTTCTTCCAACTTAAAGTCACTACCTGTACCAATAATATCTTTCCAATATTCAGAGTTTTCAGATTTATACTTTTCGATAGATTTTTTTTCCTCAGAGGAATCCTTTCCGGGTAAAAACCCGTGAGCAGTAACTAATATTCTACCGTCTTCATAACCTAACCCATTAATGTGGTTTTTCATAACTGAGACCTTAGTTCTAGTTGCAAATTTTACTTTTCTTTTATCTTTAACCGCAGTTATCTTTGTAGTACCCGCATTCTTTTGATTTCCAAAAAGAAAAACTAATGATGAGTTTAACCAAATAGCCTCTCCTCCTTTAGCTTTAATCTTAGGCTGACCAAAAGGATTATCTGGAAGTTCAACCCATGGTTGGTTAACAATTACTAAAGTATTTTCGTGTTTTGAATCTGACCTACGAGAACCTGATATTCTTTGGTTTATTCCCATACCTATCTTATCTGCCAAAACTGCCGCATTATGTTGCTTACCACCTTTACCGTCATATGTCATCTTACATGGAACTGAACCAACTGAATCCCATAAAAATAGTAAGTCATAATCCAAATCTCCACTACTTTGAGCATCTAACAGTTCATTAATAAAATTAGTAATTTGTTCAATATATTCAAAGTTATTATTAAAAAGGAAAAATCCATCCCAATCTAATTCTCCCGTTTCTTTATCAACAACTTCTTCACATTCAAAACCCATAAGTTTTGCATGCTCAAAAGACCATTTCTGCTCTGTTATTATAAAAACAGGGAGTATACCTTTTTTTTGTGCGTCAACAGCAGCTTTAACAAGTGCTGTAGTTTTTCCTGTATCCGAGTGACCTAAAAACATATTAAGGTGACCCATTGCCGGTCCAGGTACCCCTACTGCATCTAAGAAATCAGTACCTAAATCATAAAACCTTTGCGGTTTAAACTTAGCTGATGAAGAAAATTTCTTCTTAATATCTTTAAAGTCTTTCTTTTTAATTGCCATTTTTTTTTAATTAAAATAATGGTGAGGAGGATTATCCCTCCTCACCATTAACATTTGTAATCTTTAGAAAGGAAGATTTTCATCGACTTTAGTAGTCGACTGTGGGTCCTTTTCTTCATTAATTTTTACTTTCTCATCACCACCACCAATCGTTTCAATAGTATTGTCTCCATAAACAAACTTTTTAAGTTCTGAGTCCCATACAGGTGTCTCTCCCCTTGCGACCGCTTCAAGATACTCTACAGGTCTTTGTGCGTACACATCAGACCACGTCATTTCATCCTCCATCCATTCTTTCATCGTATCACTATCATCACTTAGAGGTGTTGGGTCATCGTACATAATAGTTTGAACTACAGTGTACTCAATACCTGAGTTAGTTTTAGATTTAGAAAGTTCGACAATTAAGTCTCTGCCCTCTTGAGAGTCAGTAACGTCTCCCTTAGCTCTCCATATTGGGATAATCTTATCCAAGATACCTTCTTGTTTATAGTTATCCTTAAATCTCCAAAATTTAACCCCGTCTGATTCATTATCACGGTCAACAACCTTTACTATATAAAACTTGCGTGGACGGTACTGCATAGCCAGTTTTTTATCTGACTCTTTTCCTGTTGACATAAGTTCTTCGTAGACTTCAGTCAATGGGGAGCGTTCACCATCATTTTTACCTGGGTCGTATAGTTTAACCCATCTACCGTCTACTTGAACCTCGTGAAACCAAACTTCCTTAAATGGTGATGAACCATCGGGTGTTGGTAGTATCCTTATCTTAGACTGTCCGGATTTAGTACCTTTAGGTAGGTACGTAGTGAAGTACTTCTTCAACCTTTGCTCTTGAGTCATTCCATCCCCGTTACCGCGAGATGTGACATTTTTGTCGTACTGAGCTAGTACTGCGTCGAGTGCGTTTGCCATTTTTCTTTTATTCTTTAAAAATTTATCTATTATTCTATACAAATATAAATGATTTTTAACTTAAGTCAAATTACTGAGAATAAAAAAAGAGACTCAATAGTCTCTTTTTAATAAAAATATTTACACGGTTTAATTACATGAGACCTTCATCTTCAAATGGTTGGTCGAACGATTTTTTAATATTGCCGTCCGAATAACTTTCAATGTCATCACTTGTAAGTACGTATTCGTTTTTTCCTGTCTTTTCTAAATCTTCTTGCTTATCCATAAAGAAGTCAGTTAGTTTTTGATTATATGGATAACTATCTAAACTCCTTAACTGTAATTTTTCTTCAGGAGATTTTTGTCTATATTTTTCTATTTTAGTTTCCAACTGATTAATTCGGTCTAATATACTATCCATCTCTCCGAGTTTACTTGTTAAATCATCTAATTTACCAAACATAGTATCCATATATTCATCCTGTTTATTAGACATATCTTTTTGTGTCGTCACTAAATCTGTAATGTCTAACTCTTCGGTACCGCCTTCATCGGTAACATCAACTTCATCATCACCACTAACAACTTCAACGTCTGGGTCATCACTTACATCCACAGGTTCAGGGACTTCGTCAACCTCTAAGTCATCTGTCTGAGCAATGTCTTCACCACCTTCATCAGGTAAGTCCGTAACTTCCTCTTGCTCAAAAACATAATTATTTATGTTTTGATGTCTTTTTATTTCTTTTAATATTTTTTTATCTATTGACATAATATTTTTTATTTTATCCGTTTAATAGTGTCTTCATTCCCTGTGGGGTCTCAACTCTTAGAGTTTTATTAACTTTCATAGTATTATCTACTCTTTCGATTAACCCGTCTCTCATTCTTACCGTATAACAGTCTCCGGTATCTAAATCACACACTTCTTTATATCCGTTTCCGTTATCACGCTCAGTTAATCGACTATCCTTTTGTAGATATGTGTCTAATAAATTTTTTATGTTCATTACTCTTTTTTATATAAATATATTGATTATTTGGAATATTCAAATATCACCCCTAGAAACTACCGATGTAAAAATATCAAGCCATTCTTGATACTCATCTTTGTATTGAGTATTACCATTTATTTTAGTTTTTATAATGGCAATAATCTGTTGTGGAGTCCCTTGTATTGGCTCAATCTCATATATTTGAGCTAAATATAAATACGCTAAAGCCTTAGGTGTTGTATTAGTCGTTTGAGTTTGTTGAAGTTCATTATCCATCGCCTCAAGTATTGAACCCAGTGGGTTAAATGTAGCTCTCATAAAATCGAGCGAATCTTTAATACTTGAAAATGAAGCAATAGGAAATGTTTGTTCATTAACAATAATACAAGTTTGAGAGTTGAAATATTGCGTCCTTTGTGTTGGTTTTATTTCTCTACTTGTAACCAAATCCATTAAATTATTATTATACACATTTTGCCTAACTGGTAGGTTATGAGTAGCAATTCCATATATGAAAAATTTTAATTTATTGTTTGTGAATTGGTTGTTATTTACGTATTCTTTTACTTCTTGTCCATTAACAGTAGTTGGTGTCATATCAACAAATGTCTTATCACTATATTTAGTTAGTGATTTACATTTTTCTTCAGGGACTTGACTAACATTTTTGGATTCAGATAATGCAATTGTATTATTTGTTTTTCCTGATGGGTTATTAACTTCAATAGACCTTAACTTCTTTTGATATAGACCTAACAATTCTCTGTTTACACTGGCAACCAATTTATCTGGTTTTGGGAATGAGTATTTAGGCATTCTTACCCCTTCAAAATTAGTCGTGAATCCCCTCGTACTTATACTATGATTAACATTCATTATATAATATGGACCGTAAAACATAGGTACATTTGTTAGGTTAAAGTACATAGTCGGTTGTATCATAACATTACCTAAAGACTGTACCTGACATGTATAACTTCTAGATTTATAAAAATTATAAAGTGATTGAGTTTGTTGTGCAACCTTTTGACCTGACGCCTGCGCACCTAATTGTTCTAAGACCCCAAATGTCGGTCCAATATTTTTATGTTGATTCATGTCAATAGATACTGAGTTAAATACTCCTTGGTTTCTTTTACCAAAGTCTACTTGAAACCCAACACATCTATTACTATCCGAATAATTATCTTTATTTTGTTGATTTTCTCTCAATGGACAGTCTGACGGGTTAGTAATATCAAATGAGTCATTACCTTTCCTAATATTTTTATTTTGTTCCATACCTAAATTTTCTGATGGAGGTCCCATCCATATCCCTAACATTTTTGGTCTACTGTTTCTCGCATCGACCTCCATGAATGTTCCAAACAAATCATTCGGTATATCTTGTGGGAAAGGTTCCCCTTTTTTTACTCTATCATCTCTACCATAAAAGTTTGTATATGCCGGTGTTGGCATAAAAACAAAATTATTTTTTTCATATATTGTCCCAAGTAAAGAATATACGGTAGTTTTATCATTTCTACCTCTTAAATACCCCTCAAGTTCTTTAATATTTATCACAATTTTATCCCCTATAGGTCTGTTGGCCCGGTCTAAAAATAAAAAATCTTCAAATATAGTTCTAGTTTTAAAATCTTGTCCAGACACCCACTTATCATTTAGTAGTTGGAACGATTTCCATAACTCTAACTTAGGTACATTTCCATCAATTTTTGAAATTCTAAGCGCGTCATCCGTGACCGAAACAGAGGGTAATTGTCTGTTTAGTTTAATAAAAATATTATTTAATATATTCTGTTGGAATTTTTCCTTACCTATAAGTGCGTCATTTAAATCTTTTATGAATTTACTCTTATTGTATGTGTTGTCTTGTGATTTTTTAGCTGCGTATATTTTTATTAGGGATGATAAGTTTACAACGTTACTTTCGTTGAATTCGTAATCCATGTCTACGAAAAAATCTGTTAAATACGAACCATTATCAGAGTATTTAAATCCGACCTCACTAAACTCTCCCACATTTAGATACATAGAGTTCCACGCATCTGTGTAATTTCCCCTACTTTCACCTAAAGTAGTACTTCCACTTTGTGTTGGTAAACTGTTAGGGATGTATGTTTTAAAGTCATAAGGGTCCTTAATCATTTGATTACTGACTGTGGTTATTGAGCCGTAAACTTTATTGTCATATTTTCCCGGATTTCCTATTTTTAATACAACTTCACGATATAACGCCTTTTCAATATGATAATTTAAAAAAGTAGTTAATTGCCCGTCACTTATATTCTTAAGGTCTTCATCTATGTTATTGGTTATTGTTGGCTTATCGATGATAAATAGTGACTTCATAACCGTAGATAAATTTATATTGTATCCGTTAACGTTTAATCCGTTAAATGTAGATGGTATGTTGTTATATATCCTTTCTAATTCTAGTATCCTTTCATTATCTATTTCGACAGGACCCATACTTAATTCTACAAACTTTTCAAATGTAGTTTCACCTCTATTTACCTTATTAATGTTATATTTAGTATCTACTTCACAAAAGTTTAAGAAGTAAGACTCAAAATTATCCAACATTTCTTTTGTGAATACTCCAAATATATCGTCTATAGATGAGTATTGTAAAGTATCTGAATTACTTATATTAAACGGTTGAGTGTTTTTATTTTCGGGGTCTATATTTTTAATGTACTGTAATGGTGTTGGTTTATTTACCATTTCATTAGAAAAATACCCGAAGTTAGATGACGCCCAAAAAGACCTGACACTTCCATTATAAATAGAATTATTAGTTGTTAAATTCTGTTTATATTTACCCTGATTATTAAAACATTCAAACTCCGCTTGATTAAATTTAACATCACCAAAAGACGGTATAATTAATATCTTATCTTCTTGGTTTTCTCTAAAATCATAATTTCCTTTTATGTTAAAGTACTGTGACCAACTGTTCATATTGTATTGACCCCTCGTATCTCCGCTAGATATTATTTTATCTATACTTCCATTATCTGAATTACCTATTTTTAAATTTTTCTCAGTTTGTGCGGTTTGTATTTCATCTGAAGTGTAAGACGTAAAAATATCTTTTTTAGTGAAGTAGTAATATAGTTCGTTTATTACCTTTGGATAAAATCCATTTTCTACTTTCTTAGTGACGTATGGGTATGTTATATTTAACACCTCATTAGGTATAGGGGAAATATCTTCCACTATAGTTCCGCTCACCTCCTCTAATTGTTTTATTGTGACGTTATTCCCACCATAATCTTCAAAAGTGTATGACTTAGATGTATCTCCTCCAATAGGGTCATACGCAAATTTATAGTCAAAGTCTTTCCATACATCATCTAAAATGTCGACACCACTCTCTTTATATTCTTTATATCTATGCCATATGGAACCATATTTTAATATCCAATAATAAGGGACTTTATGTACTGAAGAAAATTTATTTAATGTTGCAAAAATATAGTTTAAATCTGTAGTGACATTATTATTGTATGATTTAAATTTTTCTTTTAATGTTGTTAGAGGTAAGGAATTTAAATATAGATACCCTAAAGCCACGTATGGATTTTCTATTTCATTTTTTTCATTTTCAACTCCTTTAAGAATTGCGTTAGTAAAATAAGGCGTATTTAATAATGACGTGGTTTGAGTTTTAGTTATAAAGTTTTTGGTAGTATCGTAATTATTACCGTATTCTAAAGTAGATTCTGTAATTATAAATTTTTCTTTTGTTCTATTATTATAATAGTTAATTACTTGATTATTAGTCTCAAATATATTTTCACTGTTACTGTTTGGATTTGGATTAATTTCCGAAACTTCTTGGTTAGGTGAGGTGGACGTGTTTGTTATCCATTCAAAATATGAAAACATTTTTTTATCATATGTTTCGTCCTCATTAGAAAACGAAGCTATTGTCTTTTGGTCCTCGTTAAATGAAAACATTTTAGAAGTGTCGTTACTAATTCTTATAGAATTGACTTTACTCCCTTCCGATAGATTGTTTTGTAACCAAGTAAGGTTATTAAATGGATAACCATCCGTAAATGTTAACTCGTCTGATTGATTTGAGTTAAGATATTTTATCAGTTTATCACTACTCTCACTAGACGAGGATACCCTAATCGAATTACCCTCTAAATATGAAAGTTTATAAACCCCAAAATCTTGATTTATTAAAGACTTAATATATGGGGTAGTAAAATCACCCCTGTTAAATAAATTCCAACTCTGACCCTGTCCGTTATTAGAAATACTTCTCATGTATTTTAATAAGTTTTCGTAACTGAATGAAAAGTTTTTTAATAGTTCAATTAATTCAGGAGATTTTACTACCGATTCTTGTAAATTAATGTATTCAAAATCACTGAAAACACTATACAATTCATTATTGTAGCCACTTTCTCTATATAATTTAGTGTAGTTAGAATTTAAAAAAGTTCTTTCAAATAATTCGTAAAAAAATGAAACAATCCTTAAATCATTATATGGCTGTCCTTGAAATGGGAACTCAATGGCGTTACAACTAATAAATGGGTTTTCTTTAAGTTCGTTGGGATAGTTAAAACCTAATGTTTGATTTTCAATCTGTACCGACCCTTTAACAAACTCTTCAACAAACTGTATTTCAGGCCACACACTATATTTCCACCCTTGTACTTTATTAACTTCCGACGAGTCGCCAGGATATTTGTCTTCATATAGCTCGTTACCATCCTCATCTATAGAGGTTACAAAATATTGAGGCCACGGGTATATTGTTGGTGAATCTTCTTTTTCAGTTCCGTAAGCACTTAGCCCATTTAATAAGGCGTTTACCATAGTTGTCTCTGTTCCTTCCGATTTTTCGGGTGACATAATGGCACCAACTCTAATGGGGTCTTTTCTTTTATCCCAAGCATCATCGTGAACTTTATCCATTAACCTTAAAAATCCGTCTGCGGATGCACATATCACAGCCATAACGTTATTTATTGTAGGGTTAAATCCTAAACCAACATCAGGAGACTTTATTTTTTCGGCTAAAGCATAAGAAATTGTTTCTTCAACTTGTTGTTTTTTAGTTTCAAAATTATCTTGTAATTCTTCTAATTTTCTTAAAAAACTATTTTTAGTTAAATTGTTAGAATTATTTTGGTCTCCAAATACAATATACTGATTTAATAAAGAATCTTCTTCGACTGTCAATGTTTCCGCGTTAACAACTGTAGGTGGCACCGCAAGTTCCTTTATAATCACATTATTTTTAAAGTCGGATAACTCTAACTCAGTAGGCGTCGCTTTGTATCTTAACTCATATGTATTATTATAATCCACTTCCGATTCTGTCGGTTTTTGTTTCTTAAAGTCAGATATCTTAATATCACAATTTAATGAAGTCTCTATTTTTTTTCCATTCACTTTCACACTCCCATTAGTACCAAAAACAGGATTTTCATTAAGTATGGTATTGTATTTTTTAATTATACTTTCTAAGTTTGAGATTGAGTCTTTTCTTTTTTGTAGTTTTTCGTTTTTTCCTCCGTTATTTTTTATGGGATATAATATAGGTGAGTTTGGTGTTCTGTCTATTAAACCTAACCTGTTACTAATATTTTCACTAAACCAATTATCCGTAAATAACCCATATATTTGATTCCTATATTCTGTAATCGTGTTTGAGTATTTTTGAATTTCAGTTAGTGGAGACATGTCTTCCTTACCATAGGCCTCCATAACATACCTTTCAAAATTTTGTAGTTTCATTAACATTTGATTAATTGTTAACTCTGGAAAATTATCTTCTATGAGTCCTTTGGCTTTGTAAGCGGAGTAGACCTCTTTAATTGTGTCGTAACCTTTTGTGGATTTTATTTGACGTAATTCTTGTGTATCCAAACCTGGTTGACTACTAGTCTTATTAGTTCCTATTGTTGTAGTCCTACTGTACATATGTGGTAATGCAAATAACGCCTCTATTGGAATGTCCGATAACATTGCATATGTTCGACTTATAAAATTGGTACTGATTTTATAGTTACCTGAAGATGGTTCAAATCTAGCGTTAAAATCTTTTAACATTAACTCATACCTAATAGCCTTACCATAGTATCCTTTAAGTGTTAATGTAAATAATGGATATGGGAACTGAAAGAATGCACTATACGGTGAGTTTTCTCCTTGTTCAAATAGAACTCTTCCTTGCACATCCTCCATTTCAATACTAACTATAGCAGCAAAAGACGCATTAACTTTAACTGAAATATTAGTAATTCCTAACATTTGACTGTCAGCGTCCCCACCTCTATTTTGACCTAAAGTTAAATTATCAGTCCATGAGGTATCTAAGTAATCGTCTTGCGTTTGAGCTTGACCATTATTAACGGTCTGAGGTTTCATAAAATTTATAACAGTAGACTTATCTTGGTCTAACGCCCCTATTCGTATATTTTCAATAGTATCCTGAAAATTACTACCCACAACTAATTTACTTCTAGGTATAACTTTAGTCTCTAAATTAGCGTACATAACTAACTCTTCTTGGTTGATTAACCGTTCAGATACTGTACCATCACTATCAACAACTTTATTTGGGTCTATAATTATTATGTTGTCATAGTCTGTTTCTACATATACGTCTTGATTGTTAAAAAATTTGTTACCTGCCATAATAGAAGAAGTGAGTGTCTAATGCCTTTTTATAATCTTGTAAAGAATTTACCAAAGGAAAGGGTATAATTAAAACTGACCCGTCACTAATGTTGTTTTCCAACCCACCATATTTTGGGTTAGCCATTAATATTAACCAACCAAAATAAGGAGTACCATAAAATTCTTGGCTTAATTTATCTAACCTACTCTGTGTCACTTTATAAATAAATTTTTTATCTGTGGGTTTTGCAGGTAATGACACAAAAGGTACAACCGTTTGTTTTCCGTTGATTAAGAAGTCTTGATATCTGTCGTAGTATCTCATTAGTTAAATGTATATTTTCCGTTAAATTCTAAGTCTGTCCCTGAGTTTATACCATCAGTAAATATTGTATTAAAATAAAACACTTGATTGCTGTCAGCCTGCGATTGTGGTTTTTGTATGTACGTAAAGTTTCTTTCTTTTTCTAAATTAAATGGATTATACAATGTAAATTTCTGAGAGAATCCAGACTTTAAAGAAGATATTTCTAGGTCGGACGAACGTTTTAATTCTTTATATACGTCAACCAATCCTGACTGTCCATCAATCGTTATCGGGTCTTGTCCGTCAAGTGATTCTGATGTGTTAGGGATTGTTAGCGCATCAAAACCGTATAGAATTTCATTTATATATTTTACCCAATCCTCTTTAAGTATAAGCTCTTCACCTAAAATTGTTTTTTTAACAGATTCAGGGTCATTTAATATGTTAAAATACGATGCAGTGCAAAATCTTGTTTGTGGTTCAGTATCATAGTCTTCAGATAAAAACCCTTGATAAAGATTGTCTTTCCTTGGGTATTTTCCAAGTTCATCATCAAATAGAATGTTATAGAACGCCTCTAAATCTCCCGCAACTGTTTGTATGTCCGCAATCATTTCTAAATTTGTATTTGCCTGTGATGATGATGGGTCAACAGTACTACTACCTGAGAGTTCAAAAATATCTATACTTCCTGTTTTATTTTTATACCCATCCGTATTTGCCGTAATTAAATTTGAAATATCGTTTTGTCTAACAAAATCGGTCTGAACATTTAATAAGTCCGTAATTTTACTGTTAAAAATACTTTGAAATACTCCCATCCTTAGATTAATAAAAGATTTTAGATTTTTTTTGAATTTTTTAACATCACTGTTTTTGAAGTTTTGTTTGTCAATATTAGTAAATGGACTCTTTAAGAAAGGATTTAAATTGTTATCAATATCTTCTATTAATTTAGTTTTAAGGTCGGATTCTTTATCTTGTAGTTTAATTGGTTTACCAAAAATTCTTGTAGTAAATCCATCGGAACCGCTTAGGTATCCAGTTGAAGTTCCATTGGTATAGAGTCTATCTTGTGTGAAGTAACACACACCAATCTTAGATTGTAATCTGCTTATTGTTTCTAAAGAACTAATTACATTTTGTACATATGCCTGAGATTTTAAAACATAATCTTTCATAAATGATTTATAGTTAATATCACCCGTTAAAAAATCTTCAACCTCTGTAGACGTTACCTGTCCTATAGTTTCGCCAGCCTCTTCGGTCCTTTCAACTTTCCCGTCTTTAACTGTAAAGTTACTATTCGCCTCTATTTTATCTAACTCGGACCTATCCAAATCTGTAGTATCTTCTGTAGGTACTGAACGTTCATCATATATTTCAGTATTACCAAAATAATTAAATGAAACCGCATTTTGTAATCTACTAACAGGTTCTTTAAGACCTTGTCCCCCTATAAAATTAAATGACATATTTATATCGGCAATCATTGGTTGAACTCCTATACCTTCCGGATTTAAATCAAACGTTAATGGTTCATAATTAATACTCATTTGTTGTATAACAATTTTAGTATGATAAAAATCACCTATTCTTAATATACAAATAGGTGGTGAACCAAACGCAGTATTTTTTATATCTCCCTGTCTAGGTTTACCGTCTTCACCTATTACCGGTATTGTGTCTCCGGGTCTTAAACATTGTTGTAAAAAAGTAAGACGTGAGTTTAGTCCTTCAGGTGTTATTGAGTGAAATGTCGGATGAAAAAAACTAAGTTTATCTTTTATTCCTTGATATACTTGTGGTGAGTCCTCTTTCATTTTGTTGAAGTAGTCGCACTCGGTTAGTAATTTTTTGACTATTATCTTAGCAACATTTCTTTTTTCTCTCACTTCTTTGGCTTCTATTTGTCTTTGAACTTCCGTCTTACCTGTAACGGTTTCAGTTATAATTGTTTCTTCAATAATAGGCTCTAAGTCTTGTGGATTGGGTTCTGGTGGAATTTCCTCAATTGTAGTGGCAAAGGAAACCGCTCTACACCCCATAGCTGCTGTGGAATATATTTTGTCAGCTCCTGTTAATTCTTCACTACACGAAACACCATTAATATTTGTGTTTTCACCTACGGTCACTTCAATAATATTTAACTTATCTTGATGCTTGTCTAAATCTGAAAAACTTAAAATATATTTTTTTACTGAGTCTACCCTTCTTTTACTTAAGGATAAATTGTACGCATCACTATTAGGTGAAGAGGCGGAACCCTCTAATTTTATATTAACTATAGCTCCCTTATCAATCGCTTCTTTTATTTTAACACATAATTCTTTTGTTTTTTGTTCAATATTAAAAATATTTTCTTGGAAGAATACTCCAGTAGGTTCTTTTTGGTCCTCATCGGCGTATGTATAATAATTCGCTTGATTAAGAATATATGCGGATAAATTAGACGAGTAAGACTCTTCGGTGGTGGTTGAGTTTGCGTTTTGGGGGCCAGGAACATCATTGTCAAAGTAGAACGAATAACTATAATCATTTGTAGTTATTATGGGTGTATATTCTTCAATGACGGGCTCTGTGGTTGTTATCTGAGTGCTTTGTATTTCATTTTGAAAATATTCATAGTCAGTGACATTTTGTGTTGTAGTCACAATATCATATATATCTTTAAGAGTAAACTGAGGAAACCTCTGAGCTAATTCGTAAATATCATATTTTCTACATCCTGCAAAGAATGAATCAACAATATCATTTATCTTTTGGTTGTCTTTCCCGTCTAATTCTTTATCGACTATAGCGTTCAATATTGATGGGTGGTCAACAACTATCTTCCAGTTTAAATTACCCTGTCTAGTCGTGTAATTATATGTGTAAATGGGTTCAGGTCTTCCTAAAAATTGATTTGTAGTCCAGTCAGCACTATTTTGTTCACTTACTTTCATATCATATGGTGGGAACCACATAATTCTACCACCGTTCGGACCTCTTTCACATGAAGGTAAATCTTGTACTGTAAAACCAGGTTTAGAGGATGTTCTCCAAGCTAAATTTTCTATCGAAAACATGTACTTTTTTACCTTTCCGTCTTGAATATTAGTTGATTCATTACCTCTCCAAGGTGCGATATTTAAATTATAGGTATTATCCAGTACTGAATATGTGAATTTTCTATTTTTTGTTGTTATACCCTCACTTTTTTGTAATTCATCGTTACTAAAGTACGGTATATCTTTAGTGAAAACTCTACAATACTCTATTCCTTTTATTTCTCCTGTTGATTGGTCCTCATATTTATAAACCCTTGAACCTTTAGTCATCTCTCTAGTTCCGTCATTAAAAACTTTAGAAACTTGATTAATCGCATTACCAACGTGTTGTAATCTAGCATCCCCCTTTAATTGGTCTGCCGCGTAAACTAACCTTTGTGTGTCGTCTAATATAGACCCTTGAGTAAAGGTATATTGTGTTGAAACAGTACCCTCCCAACTAGATTGAACCGCCTGTTTAAAATTAACGTCCATAGACTCTAATCCTCCACCCTCACTTACAAATCTACCGGCGGCATCATCACTGTCTGTACTTGTCCAAGTAAAACCTCCTTGTAGTCTAGGTGCGTCATAATTACTATTGGTTTTGGTGTTAGACCTTAAAAATTTACTTCCGTTTAATCCAAATTTAAAATCGTTTGGTCCGTCTTTGGTTTCATATAATTTGGCAATTTCACCATACCCCCTTACTGCGGTTCTTACCTTATTACCAAATTGGTCTGTGGGTAATTCACCTGCCGGAGCGACCATATCAGTTAATTCTTGTTCTTTACTCCCTACGTAGTAATTTCCGGCGGGAGCTCGTAACCCAAAACTTCTACTATTTTCGGTATAGTCAGGTGCAAAAACATTTAATGATATACTCTTAAATAATCTTTTAGTTTGTCCCCTACCTGTATTTGATATGAATGTGTCAGACGACTTTTTATTGGCTTGTGGAAGTAATGTACCTCTACTACTGAATTCACCTTTATTACCTGAAGCCTGATTAATACTAGATTGTTGAGCCACTTCACCAAAATAACTTCCTGGTATCCATGAGTATGGTGAGTATATTCCAGAAATTCTACTTATAAAATCTAAACCTTTACCTACTATGTTATTTGGGACAGAAATTTTCCAGTCACTTTCAATTAATTGTTCATTTCCAGTCGCAATGGCTAACACATCAAAAGGGTCTCCTAACGCATCAAGTATATTTACCCTACCAAGTGTTTGTTGATAGGTTTCTTCCGCAACTCTAAATTGAAATTGTGTTTTTAGTTGGTTTCCTGCTATTTGAGCTAATGTAGAATCTTGTGCTAGTCTTCCGTTGGAACCCATAGGGTCTAAAGTTGTCAGTAGAGTAAGTGAGTTGTACGTTGAAGCAACAAACGTATAGTACGTCTCTCGTTGTTCTATTTTTCTTTCTATATCTCTAATGTTTATTAAATCATTGAATCCACCTTCAGGTCCATATTGATTTTGTATAAACGCTCTTTTTTGTGCTTGGTCAGTTACTTGAGACTCTTCGATTCTAATGGCATCTAAAACTGCAACATCGTTAATTGAGAACTCCGAATTACCCGGTGAATCATTACCTTTATAACCTTCAGCATATGGTTCTAAATTCCTTACTAAAAGTTTTTTTCTAAAACCTTCAGTAGCGCTAAACGTTAATTGACTATTTGATTGGTTCGCCATACGAATCTATTTTTATATAAATAGATTAAATATTCATTTTTAAGCGGAATATGTATTATTAGAATCGGTAAGTATTGTCATTAGTTTACTTGTAAAAGTAGGGTTATTAACAATTTCATTTGCCAATTGTTCAGATGATATGTTTTGTGGGAGATTTCTTCCGTCAACCGATAAATCTATTTTACCACCCACATTTAGATTAATTTCACCATTAACATTATTGCCGGTGTCGTCCATATTTTCTAATAAACTAGTTCCACCAATTATTATATCATCTTTCAAGAATCTTTGAACGGGCATTCCAGGTCTAGAAATAAAATCCTGATTCACAGGTGAGGTTGTGTCTGCAGATGTGTCAGGTGTTCCGGCAGCCGCATCGTCTATATTTTCACCCAAAAACATAGCAGCATTTGTAGCTAAATCACCAACTATATCACTAAAATTACCAAATAGTGTTTTGGCTGTAGTAAGTTGAGCTAAAACACTATCAGGTATTAAACCTTCCATTTTAGTTTTAAATTCTGTAAGTCCACTCTCAGTTGATTGATATGCTGCGGTTATAAAATCCTCAACACTAAGACCAGAATCTTTCATTAAGTTAGTTTCGGGTAACTTATCATTCATATCTATAAGTGACGTCTCAATCGCGGTTCCAAATGTAGATGAAATGTTAAATGCGGCATTTTTAAAATGTTTTCTTGCTTCTTCATCTTGAAATCCTTCAGCGATATTCTGAGTTAACGCGTTTCCATAAATTTTTAAATTTTCTTCATTAATAGAGGCGTCTAAACCTTCCCTAACAACTTCAGCGTAAGCATCTAAACCACCTAAAGCATCAATCACTCCATCAGTTTTTACACCCACTAAAGTAGTTGCCGCCTTAGCGCTTTGATTGGCCCCCGCAATTTCTTGAAGTGCTGTAAGTTGTTCCATAGCGATTTCTCTATCGCTCATTTCATTCTTACTTTGTTGCTCTTTTAACGCCTTAAAATCATCTTGATTTAAATCTGCTGCCGATTTAATTGCGGGAATCATCTTTTTAGTCGCCTCATCAAAAGTAGGTATGGACACTTTTAAGTCACCTCCCTCAATTGTACTCATATTTGCAACTAGTTCTTTAAACTCTTCAGGAACTGTGGCCGTTCCCAACATATCTAATTTTTTTGTTCTTTCAGCGGCTTTAAATGCGGTTTGAGTCATATCTTGGTAGGACATTCCAGCTAAATTAGCAGCCTCTCTTAGTCGATACATTTCCGTAACAGGTATATCAAACTCACCAGTTTCCTCATTAAATACTGCAGCACTTTCAGCCATACCAACAACCGCATCCATCAATCCTTCAGTGTCTGTCTGAGCTAAATGTAGTAATTTAAATGGGTCACCTAAATCTCCTACAGCACCTCCCAACATCTGAAATCCGGCTGCAGTTTCTATTGCCGTTTCAGGGTCAAGTAACTTTTCAGAAAGTGAAAACGTTTGGGATACGTCCATCCTTAACGCTTGTGCCTTCGCCACCATACGAGAAAATCCTTCTACACCATCTTTAAAATTGTAACTAGATAACATTTTTATGTTACTACCTATATCTTTCATAAACTTACCAACATTAATACCATAATCCCTGGCTTGTTTTTGCATGTCACTAATTTTTGAGATTGCATCTGATGTACCTACACCAATATTTCTAAATCCTTCAACAATTGGGACTATCTCAGCAGATGTAAGTCCAGCGTTACGTGCTAAGAGTTGCATATTTTCAACTTGCTCAGAAGATAGTAAAGTATTAACCCCCATTACATCATTTATTTGTTGTATTAAAATTAAGTTCTCTTCTAATCCAACTCCAAATTTAGTAGTTTCAAATGTGGCTTCAGCCATAGTGGTCATTAACGCATTACCAATCGCACTAGTTTGTCCCATGGACTTAGTAGTTAGATTAAATGTTAGTTCTTGTAATTTAGCAGTATCTTCTATTACTGATGTCGGCATAATCATCCTCGCTAAACTTGAGGTTATATTTAATACCGTTGTATCTAAAAGTCCGGCGGCTTTATTTAAGCCGTCCATACCTTTACTAATATCGTTTATCGCGTTTTTAGCGTTATCTGCCGCTTCTCCAATTTTGTTAGCCATTATTAAGTATTATATTATAAATACTTATCTTTTAGATTTTACTTTTTCGGACTGTTGTTTTCGTTTATCAAATTCCTCAACTAACTTTCCTATAAAGTATTTTCTTTCGTATGTAGGCATATTAATTAAGTCGTTATAAGAAAAATTTGCATGACGAGTTAAGTAATATATTTCATCAAGCACAGATACCCTAGATTCAGAAGAAAGGCCGAAAAAACTCCACCCCAAAGGTGACTCTAACTGTCAACTCTTCTCCTGACGGGGCGTTTAAACTCCTTTCTAAGTCTAATTTTGGTTCCGAATTAGAAAGGCTATTTCTTATGAATTTAGAATCCATAATTGGTAATTTTATGACGAAGCTTGTTATAAACTCTCTATCGGTGTTGTTGTCTACACTTACTATTTGTTTTGATAACCTATTGGTTACTATGGGGGCCGTAACATTGTTTGGGTACTTCTCTAACATATCGTTAAGTTCCTGTACTTCTCCTACCGTAAGTAGTTTACATTTTACCATATTTCCTGACTTAGGTAGTTTAAATGTAAATGTCCCGTCTTCTTCGGGTTCTTTTTCAAGTTTTTTGAAATTTAGCTCATCGAGACGAACCGTATGTTCAAATGAATTATTAGTTTTAGGGTCTCTTAATGTAAAATTATAATCGGGACCAAACGCTGTGTTTCTCAAAAATATTAAAATAGCTTCTAAATCACCTTCTAATAAGTCATTAACCTTAATGTCTGGTTCATATATCTTATTTTTAACTAAATCATTTATAATGTTTGGATTTTTACCGTTTCCGGCAGATACCAAAATATTTTCATCCTGAGCTGTCAGATATCCAATTTTAAGACTCTTTTTTTTGTTTTTATAAAACTTACCCTGCGAGGGAAGTGTTACCACGTCATGTGGTAAATTAAAGTCTTGTTGTCCATATTGTTTCGCTTCGTCCATATTTTTGTGTAAAAAAAAACCATAGGGAATAAACCCTATGGTTAATTATATAAACTATTATTTTTTTTTCAATAGTATTAGTAAACCAAAATACATCTATCAGGACGTAATGTCGCTGTAATTGTTGCCAATGCGTCATCACTATATCCCAAACTATCAAAATTAACATCAGTTAAGAAAGTACCCTGTAGAATCCATTTTTCAACCGCAACTCCTGTAGGGTCTAACATTTCAAGGTCTAGGTCTTTCTTATAACCAGCTGCGTATCCCATACGACCTGTAACGGACTCTGAGGTTAATCTTACCCATTCCATTAAGGCTTGTGCTGCCGATGGTCCTATGGGGTCTCTAAACGTCACGTTTATCGTATTCCAAGTAAATCTACCAGCAACATAAGTAGATGTGTTTAAGAAAGGAATCTCAGTTGCGTTAATTTGGACGTTAGGTCTAGATGTGGACTCAACATACCAAGAGTTAATACCCAATGATGAAGGAAAACTTAGAACAAATCTATTTTTTCTTTTCGGTTCATACGGTACGGGCATTTTCATTAATAAATCAGCCATTGTATTTTGGTTTTAAATTTCGTTGTTTATTTTATTATAAATATCAGTGTTAAACTTTTTTCTCTTTACTTTTACTTTTTTAATTG
>Ga0208134_1000099_pt1 | contig 49801 bp, 43 predicted proteins | sample VirMetDEL_Mar_31_FD_184515 | JGI IMG/M metagenome (GOLD analysis project Ga0208134, IMG submission 184515) | Aqueous microbial communities from the Delaware River and Bay under freshwater to marine salinity gradient to study organic matter... | ecosystem: Environmental > Aquatic > Marine >...
TAAAGGTACAAAATAATGAAAGCAACTATTTGGAGTACACCAACTTGTAATTTCTGTGTTAAAGCTAAAACAACTCTAAACATACTTAAAATTGATTACGAAGAAAAGATAATTGGAAAAGAGTATACCAAAGAGCAATTTTTAGAAGCAGTGCCCAATGCCCGTACTGTTCCACAAATTTTTATTGATGATAAGTATGTAGGAGGCTATAATGAGTTATTAGATTTTTTAGAATCTGATACTAATTAAAGGAGACTCACTACTTGGGTAACGGAAATAATAACGGAAATAACGGCAAGACACAGCCACTTAAAAAGGTGAGAATAGACGATTTACTGACATTCTCACCTATTACAGATAATCAAAGAAAAACTTATGAAGCATATAGAGCAAATCAACACCTACTACTTCATGGCATAGCAGGAACTGGTAAAACATTTTTATCTCTATATTTAGCCCTAGAAGAAGTACTAGACCCTTCATCAGATTATAATGATATATTTATAGTAAGATCAGTAGTATCTACTAGAGATATAGGTTTTCTACCTGGTGATGAACAAGAAAAGGTATCCTTATACGAAGCTCCTTACAGATCTGTCTGTGGGGAGCTTTTTGGTATAAAGGATGCTTATGATGCACTAAAACAACAGAACAATGTAAAGTTTATGAGCACATCTTTTATCAGGGGCATAACTATAAATGATGCTGTAGTGATTGTGGATGAATGTCAGAACTTGAATTTTCATGAACTTGATAGTATAATTACAAGAATAGGTAAAAATAGTAAAATTATATTTTCTGGAGATTACACCCAATCTGATCTTACTAAAGAAAATGATAAAAAAGGTATTCAACACTTTATGAGAATACTTAAGTGTCTAAAAGAATTTACTGCTATTGAATTTGGAATAGAAGATATAGTAAGAAGTGATTTTCTTAAACAATATATCATAGCAAAGTATAATATGCAATCTAATGGAAACTATTAATAAAAAGCTATAAACCTATTGATAGACATTATAGATCTTTAAAAAGAAAGAGAGCCTCATAATAGATGGCATACAATAAAAGTAAAGCTAAAGGTTCAGCATATGAACAAAAAATAGCTAACTTATTAAGTAAAGAGTTTGATGTAGAGTTTAGAAGAGTTCCATTATCTGGAGCCATAGATTATCTAAAAGGAGATATATGGACTCCCCATGATACCGCATGGTGGCCATATTGTATTGAGTGTAAGCATTATAAAGAGATTCAATGGAATAACTTACTAACCGCTAAGACTACTAACATATTTGGATTTTGGGAACAAGCAGTGCGTGAAGCAGAAGTAATGAAAAAGAAACCTCTACTACTATTTAGATGGGATAGATCTAAAGATTTTGCAGCATATGATGATGATACAGAAGTTGATGACTATATTGAAATTTCATCTTTTGGACACAAGTTTAAAATATCTAGATTAGATGACTGGATTAAAGCAGTAAAGAAAGCTGATAAGTTACCTAAGTATAGGGAAGAGAAGTGACATAGCTATTGCTAACTTGTTTTATATTTGTTATATTTATTTATAAACACAGGAGATAAATATGACTAAATCATGGAATGATCTTGCAGATGTGCAAGAAACTGACTACTCAGACCACAACAATCTACTAATTATTGATGCAAATAATCTATCATATCGTTGGCTTCGCAGACCGAATCATGCATCTTTTGCAGATGACTTTATTCGTACTATAGAATCATTAGCAAAGTCGTATCAAGCTAAACGTACTATTGTATGTTTTGACTTTGGTAAAAGCTATTATCGCATGGAAATGCTAGAAGACTATAAAGGAACTCGTACAAAATCTGATGATCCTGACGAAGTAAAACGTTTTGAAGAGTTCTTTGCAGTACTTAATTCTCTCCCAGATGAAATTCATGATGAGGTAGTAAAGTTTCGAGGTGTCGAAGCTGACGATACTCTTGCGTGGATTACACAGAATCTATCACAGAACTACAATCATACTTGGGTTGTATCCTCAGATAAAGATTTACTTCAACTAATTAAAGAAGACGTATCAGTATTCAATATATTCGGACGTAAAGAGGTAACACTAGATAGTTTACAAGAAGATCTAGAACTTACACCTGCCCAGTTTATGATGTCTAGGATTATTGAAGGAGATAAAGGCGACAATATTATAGGTATTGAAGGTATCGGACCTAAACGCGCGCAAGGGTTAGCTAAAGAGTATAAAACTTTAGATAATTTATTAGCAGCTTTACCACTAAAAGGTCGTGCTAAATATATACAAAATCTAAATGCAGGTAAAGAAAGATTAATTAGAAATGAGAATCTAATTAATCTAAAATACTGTGAAGACGCAATTCTAGCAGGTAAAGAAGGAGAAGAAGCTCTTGACCGATTATCAAATCTGTGAAATTGATATTGAAAAAAGTACTACAGCAAAACACTTAGAACAGATATATAGTTGCGAATGGGGATTTAATCAAAATTCTACTATAGATCCTTTTTTTGTGTTAAGAGCTTGTATAACTAAATCTGTGTCTTTTCCTGTAGGAAAGATGATTCCTATCCCTACAGGAATATATCCTCAAATAAAAAATCCTAATTTTAGTATAGAAATTACATCATTTAGTGATTTAGTTTATGAACAGGGTATTACATTAGCTGATGGAATATCTACCTGTGAGTATACATTTAGGAATGAGATATGGTTGTTACTTCAAAATAATTCAGAACAAGTACAAACCCTACAGCCAACTCAAAAAGTTGCAACTTTTTCTGTAAATTATAGGCCACGAATGGTAATAAATTACGTTGAGCAGATAGAAGATATTGCTTGGAAAAATTCATCAGCTAAAAATTATATTCAAAAAATTAAAAAGAAAATTAGTCCTGAGATATATGATCTAACTCGTAATAAACCACCTTTAGAAGATATGAACTATAGTAGAGAAACTGTAGAACTATATAAAAATGGAGGAATAGGTACTGTAGGATTAGACAAAAATGTTACAATGATAGATTTAGTACAAGAAGATGAGATAGAAGAAGTAATAGGAGTAAAACCAAGTGAAAGTTAAATTAATGGGTTATACCCAGACAGTGCCCGAAACCTTTATTGGTATTGATAATCTACAGGATTTTGTAGCATATTGTGCAAGAGTATCGAATCCAGCTAATCAGATGAGTAGCGCAACAGCTGAAAAATTAATTAAATATTTAATTAAACATAAGCATTGGTCTCCTCTTGAAATGGTATCTGCTACAATGGAGATTGAGACTACACGAGATATTGCTCGTCAACTTCTTCGTCACCGTTCATTTTCTTTTCAAGAATTTTCTCAAAGATACGCTGATCCTGCAGATATGGATGGCGTATTTGAAACATCAGAAGCAAGATTACAAGACACAAAGAATCGTCAAAATTCTATTGAAACTGATGATGCTGAACTACAAGCACAATGGAATATTGTACAAGAAGCTGTTATACAAGAAGCAGAAGAAGCGTATGAGTGGGCTATTGAAAATGGTATTGCTAAAGAACAAGCTAGAAAAGTATTACCAGAGGGATTAACTTTATCCAGATTATATGTAAATGGTACACTTCGTTCATGGGTTCATTATATTGAGCTACGTAGTGCTAATGGTACACAAAAAGAACATATGGAATTAGCTAAAGCATGTGGACAGGCTATAGCAAAAGTATTTCCACTAGTTAAAGATCTTTAATGTCAGTAGGTTTTCTTACTCAATACTATAGAGGACTAGGACACTCTCAGCGTATAAAATTTATTGCTGAGAAAACGGCTGAGTATACTGATGTAGTTATTATGGATCAATTATTTAGACCTCCCATTGAGTATTCAGTACCTCATATAGCTTTTTTAGGAGACTATACTTTACCTGATATTAATAAAGTTTTTCAATTTATACAACAACCAGCTATGATTAATTTTAGGATTCGACAGTTTATAGAAACTATTGAAAAACATAAAGTAAAGGTACTAGTATGTGAAGGCTTCCCTTTCTGTAGACAACAATTTGCGCATGAATATTTTAGATACTTAGAAGAATGTAAAAAACGAGGTATAAAAATTGTTATATCTGTAAGGGATTTTCCTTGGGACGAGCCTCATCATAATCAACTGCAAGACTGGGTATTATATACTCAAAATATAGTATGTAAATATTATGCTGATTCTTTACTCGTACACGGAGACAAAAGAATACTACCTCTTATAAGTGATAGAACTAGACAAGCTAATTCTGTACAAATTATAAAAGATATTGAACATTTAGTTAAATATACAGGATACGTGTGCGATGAAAACCAACCTGCACATAGCCAAAAAGATAATAATATATATGTTAGTACAGGCTTAAATAAAGATGAGGCTGTAAGTGTATTTAAGAAAATAGCTGAGATAGCACATCACTACCCTGATCATAAATTTATTATGCCTATTGCTAATAAGTATAATAGTATGGGAGGTAGAAAAAATAAAAATATCTATTTAGTTGAATATGTACCTGAATTAAGAAAAAAATTAACAACTTGTGCAGCATATATAACGTATGGAGGTTATAATGCAACAGTTGAAATACTAAAAGGACAAATTCCCTCTATAGTGGTACCAAGACAGAGTGGTAAAAAAATGGAACAGTTTATACGGGCTTTTACATTTGAGCCTTATGATTTTTACAAAGTTCTTACTCTACAAGAGTTTAATAATATTAAATCAACATTAGATAAGATACTAAACGGATATAAACCTAAACCTTTTGAATTTAATTTAAACGGGGCATCTAATACTGCAAAATTCTTATCGGAAATGCACAATGGACTTTGAATACCTTAAAAAACAAGAAGAAGTATGGAAAGATATAGTTATTAAAGGTGAGATGTTAAACATAAAACTTTTAACAGAGGAAGCCAAACAAGATCTGCAAAAACGAATAGCAGACTTTTTAGTAATAAGAAAAAAATCTATTGAATTAGGATTATCTACTTTTGAGTTTAGAGAAAAAGAATATAGTACTAATGAAGAAACTAGAAATAGAGCTATGAATAGCTGGTCTAATGCTCAAAATATAAATAAAAGAAGAGCATTATTAGCCTATAGAAAAGCAGAAACAAATGCTTGGATATATAAAACACTTCTTGATAAAAAGAAAACAGGAATGTTTAAAGAATGTAAAAAACTAATACTAATAGGGGCAGGTATGTATCCATATTCTATGTTTGATATACATAAGAAATATAAACATATACAACAAGTAGGTATTGAAATTGATAATAGTAGAGGAATTATTGGTAGAGATTTAGTAGCTAAGTCACCTGCTAAAGATCATATAGAAATTGTAATACAGGACGGGTGTGACTATGATTATACAGATTTAGCAGAAGATGATTTAGTTTTTATATCTTGCGACGTAGATAGCAAAAAAATTATGAATAAAGTAATAAAAACGTGTAAGGCGCACATTTTTATATGTGCGCCTTATGAAAAAACTTGGCTAAGATCTTTAATACAAAATGTAAAAGTAACTAAACATACTGGAGTTACTTCTTATTCTGAGTAGTTTTACTTTTACGTTTTTTAACCTTACGTTTTTTTAGTTTAATAGGTTTTGGTTTTTTAGATGTCTGAAAAACTTCAGGTACGATTGGCATTTGCTTTAACTGTCTTTACCGTTTGAGTAAGAGGATTTTTTACTTCTTTAACTGTAAGTTCACCTCCACCTTTGTAGTAAGCTAAAGTCTTTTGCATCTCTTCAGCATCATACACTTCTCGAAGGCCGTAACGATTGTCACCAATCGTTACGCTTTTTCCTGCTCGAACTGTGGCGCCGGAAAGTGACTTAGCCATTATTAAAACCTGCCTTTTCCGCCTGGACCTTGGTTCTTAAACACTTTATTAGGTGTTTTACCACTGCGTCCACCAGTAGTAGCTGGACCTTCTTGCATTTTAGCGCCAAGATTATCAGTAGATTTTGAAGTATCACTAATAACTGGACCCATACCCATAGGGTCTGCATACCATTTTACACTACTATTAACTCCACGCTTACTACCTTTAAGAGTAGTTCCGCCTTGAGGAATCAAAGTAGGAGTGCTAGGTGGAATCGCAGAATTAACATATCTACGAGGTGTTCCAGATGCTTCTTTTTTGATCATTCCCATGATTATTTCTCCTTTATAAAATTTTAGTTATTAGCTAACGATAGTTCTTGCAGTAACTGTTTCTGTCATGTTACCTGCGTTAGCAGCAGCATATACCAAGTCAGCAGTACCAACAACAATAGCTGGAGCTTGAGCATTAGTAATAGTAGTCATCCATGCACCGGCCATTGTAGAACTAATGGCTGTAGTATTAGCATTAGTAGAAAGACCTTTGGTACAGCTTGACCAGATATTTCTAACAACGGTAGCTGGATCACCGCTTGCGACTGTTGATGCTGTCTGGGCATTTTGCACTGCAAAAGTACCGCCAGTGATAATACAATCACTTACATGTACGCCACAACGTTGTGCTGTAGCTTTCATGTCAATTGCAGGTACAGAAGCTGTACCATTGATGGTAAGACCTGAAATAAAGTTTTCACCTTGAGAAGCTGTGCTTCCGTTGATGGAACCTGTAAGAATACAGGCATCTTTTCCGCCAATACCTACAATAGTAGTACCATTGAAAGGAAAGTCGGTAGAAGGCCAGACGTGTGTGCCTGGATAGATTTCAAGAGTATTTCCTTCTTCTGAAAATACAGTTGTAGGAATATCTGCTGGTGTTGCAAAGTTAGAGAATGGTCCTCCAACGCTATAAGTAGTTCCGCTCATTTTATTTCTCCTTTAAAGAAAATGTAGCTATTTGCCACATAAATTATTTTTTTCGAGACTTACCTGCGGCATTTAGAGCTATTGCTACTGCTTGCCGTCTTTGAGCCTCTTTCTTAGTTACACCCAATCTTTTCGCTAAAGTACTAACGCCTTTAGATCGAGCCTTTGAGGGTTTTTTCATTAGCTCTGTTATGTTCTTTGAGATAGCCTTTTTAGACTTACCTCTTTTAAGAGGCATTAGTTATATATCTGTAAGAAGGAGGCATCATATCATCATCTAATACTTCTGTTACCTCTTCAAGTTCGTCCATTATATCTTCTATAAGTTCTTCTGTAGCTGTTGATTCGTTATCACAGTCACAATCAGTACCACAAGAACAAGAATCACTGTCTCCCATATCTGAACCATATACTAAATAGTCTCTAGCAGAATTAATATAGGCAGAAGAAACAGCTAGTTTATTTGTCCACCAAGTAGGCAAAGAAGCTTCTTCATCTGAAGGAAGAGCATTAAGTATATCTTTAGCATCTTCAATAATAGTTTGCATCATACGTCTAGATGAAGCAACATCAGTGTGTCCGTCTTTATTCATAGCTTATCCTTTACAAATTAATTCTTACATGTAGAATACTTTAATTTTTTGGTTATGGCAAATTTTTAAACTTAGGCTTCTCTCACTTGGGCGTTTTGACTATGTGAATCAAATAAAACTTTCTTACCAGTAGTGAGATTTTCCTCAGTTTTTTCAATTGAAGATACAATTTTTCCACATTGAGACTTACATAAACTAAAAGATCTATCATAACCTTTTAAATAATTTTGTAACTTAGTCCAATATTCATAACTTAGTATCTTCTCTAAAGGAACATACAGTCCGTTAAATAGATTTTCAAATTTTGGAGGATAATAAAAACGAGACTGTGATTCATCATAATAGTGACCGCCCGTCCAACAACATCTAAATACTAAACCCTCTGGAGATACATACCACTTACCCCAATTATCCCATACACATTTTATGACTCGTTCAGCTTTGTCCATATTTTCTTTATTCTTTTTAGAATGTATAAACTTACCACTTTTAGGAGCAAATACATCTCTAGAAGTTTTAACAGTAGAAAATGTATGAAAATTATGATCTAAAGCCATTTGCCTAGCTTCTTCTACCTGATGTTTATTGTGTTCAAATACTATATACTTCCAATGTACTTGTGCATTGTTTGTTTTAATTACAGAACACGCATTATTAAATACATCTTCAAATTTAGTATTAATTCTATACTTGGAGTGAGTATCTGATAGACCATCCATATCAAAATTAATTATATCACGTTTTGTTAGTATATTACCTACATCTGTCCAATAGTTATGATTATGTATACCACCATTAGTATGTATTAAAATTCTAGTATCATGTTGCTTAACATATGTTATAATCTCACGAAACTGTTTATTCATAACAGAATCACCAAAATTACCATTAATAACTAACCATTCTAAATTTTTTAACAGCTCAGGATAGAATAGCTGTTTAAAACTATCTAATGATATAGTATATTTTTTATCATTTAAATTAATACGAAGAGGCTTAACTCTGTGACAAGCTGGGCATTTAGCATTACATCTAAAAGTTAGCTCAGTTGTAAGTTGTCTATACTTTCTCATTAGGTTGGGGGATTAAAAGAAGTAATCTGTATAACTAAGCCATCAGGGATTAGTGCATCTTTAAAAGTGACCTTACCTGATCCTGCTGTGTATATATAATCTGTTGTTTTAGCCTGCATAATACCATTTATACTAACAGATATATTATCAATAGCAGTAGGATTACCTCCTACTGGAGTAGCTACAAAAAAGTTATTATTCCCACTACCTTCTCCATCTGCGCTTGATATAGCATTCACTTTTCTTTGTAAACCCACAGCAATATTAGAAGATACTACATTAATATTAGCATTTAGTCTAGTAAAGGTTATAAAATCATTAGCTTGAAAACCGGCAGTACTACCTTTACTATCTAGTTGTGTCTGAATTGCGCTAGTGACCCCATCAAGATAACCAATCTCTGTTGAAGTTACGTCAGATACATCTACTTTACCTGATCCGTCACTTACAATTGCCCTACTCGCAGTTAAGTTACCCGTGGTTATAGAAGAAACAGCACCCGCTATATTGGCAGCTCTTCTAGCCTCAATGGCAGTAGACTCTGTTACACCTGCCGTTAGTTGTGTCTGAATTGCACTTGTAACACCATCAAGGTAACCAACTTCAGTAGAAGTTACAGCAGAGATAGCAATTTTACCAGACCCATCAGATACTACAGCTCTAGAAGCTGTTAGATTATCCTTATATACAGTAGATACAGCTCCTGATCTATTATCTGTAATAGCTGTATTTAAATCCGCACCATTATATTTTATAGTAGACGCACTAAACTGTCCCGTAACGAGATTAGCTGCTCCTGTAGGGCTAATAACAACATTACTATCAGGGTCACGAGTTTCGGATAACGTAAATGATTTAGCAGATTCATCATAAAAAAGAGTAGCATTTCCTTCGTTACCACGATTAAAGAATATACCCACATCAGCGCTAGGAGTACCTGTTACAGAGTTAGCTAACATAAGGAATCTATCTTGTATAACAGCATTGATAGTATTAGAAGTAGTGGTGTCGCCATTTACAATTAAATTACCTTGAATTACTAAATCGTCTGCCATAGTAATTTGACCAGTGAAGTTTTTAGTGCCTGCTATTACACCAGCAATATTAGCTTCAGCCGCATCTACATTTGCTTTAACAGAATTAGTATTCGTAACTCCAGCATCGAGTTGTGTTTGAATTGCGCTAGTGACCCCATCAAGATGATCAATCTCAGTAGAAGTTACATCAGACACGATTACTTTACCTGATCCATCACTTACAATTGCCCTACTCGCAGTTAAGTTACCGGTAGTTATAGTGGATACGGCACCTGCTATATTAGCTACTCTTCTAGCTTCTACAGCAGTAACATTAGAAGATGTTTGATTTAAATTGGCAAGCAACTGTATAGTATTTGCTGCATTAAGATTTACGTTTGCTAGCAGGCTAGCAGTGTTACCGCTGCTTGCAGCTACATTTAATGAAACTGCTGCTATATTAGCAGAAGTTTGATTTAAATTAGCAGTCAGTAAATTTATATTAGTAGTAAGGCTAAAAGCATTAGCGCTAGTAGCAAAGTGTTTAGCCTCAATTGATTTTATACCATACAGTCTAGTAGTTAGAGAACTATTAGCCATTTTTTCTGCAGAGACTGCGTTTGCTTCTAAAACTGTTGATGTTACACGCGTAAGCGCCATATTAGCTCCTTAAATATTATACTTCATCATCATCTAATTGTTCAAAGAACTCAGCTAAAAAGTCTACTGTTTCTAATGAAGTATTATTAAATCTATCTTCTATTCTTTTATTTAGTATATCTAGAGAAGTATGATCTTCGTGCAAAGAAGTAGCTAAAGAGTTATTTTCTTCTGAAGGTTCTAACTCTTCAAAAAATTCAGCTAAGAAATCTTTTTGCTCTAATGGCTCTGAGTCTCCTTCTTCAAAAAATTCTTTTATAAAATCCTCAACCTGCTCGTCAATTGTAGGAGGTTTTAATAATTCGTCGTACACCTCCTCAATACATACTTTTTTTGTTAATGTTATAATCCAGTCAATTAAGTCAGGCTCTAAAGTTTCTCTTTTATCAATCCACTGTCTCTCACTTACGGTACTACTACCTCTTTGTTCGTAATATATACCAATAATAGGTCCGGCAACTAATTCCTGTATTTTTGGTTCTCTTTCTAAAATTTTAGAAAAAGGAAAAGCTCTGGATATTAATGGTCCTTTTGTGTCTTCCGTTACCTCTCTATATTCAAAAAATACAAACTCTTGATCCATCTCATCTATGTGAAATTTAATATATTCCATATTTATCCCTCTATGTTTTTATTATATATCTTGTTACAGCATGTGGAACCACTGCTGTATGTGTATGACCACCTGCACTGACGGCTGTTAAAACAGTTATACCACCTGCGTCTTTTACACCAGTAGAAGCAGATCCTGTGGACGTAGACAAGGAAGCTGATCCAGATGCGGTTGTGAGTGTACCTCCTGAAGCAAAGCTTCCAGCACCATTACCTAGGGAGCTCATTGCAGCTCCTTCTCCTATTAGTGTTTTGTCTTTAAAATCAGGAGCTGCAAAAGTATTGCCTGCATCGTCTCCTGCACCATAAGTTGTACCTATAGCAGCAAATAATGCTGGGTAAGTTGCACGAACTAAACTTTGCCCAGTACATCTAACCCAGCCAGAAGGAGTTGTTGAATGGGCGAAAGCTACGATAGTACCTACAGGTATTAAGGGAACAGGTGAAGTACCAGAACCTGTAATAGCAGATTGTAATATAACATTTGCTGCTATAGGTGCATAGGTACCATCCTGTTGTATAATATTTAGCCCATTTTTAGTAGATGCAACTCCTGGCATATGAGCTAAGGACACATTAGCACTAGAGCTACCAAAATTAAATAGTATAGCAGTATTATCACTAGATCCTATACTTGATATTTTAAGTGCTGCATGTCCTACACCAGTAGCTTCTGGAAACCATTTTTTACCGCCACCAGCTGTGGTTGCAGTTACTGATAGATTATTTGTACTTACTCCACTTGTTGTTAAGTTAACTCTATCAGAGGTGACACCACTAATAGCAATCATAGTATTAACAACTTGACCAGTTCCAGGAGTCCCGATATCAAAGAATGAAGCATCGTTTGAGTTATTACTTGTTTTTAAATATACCCTAGAGTTAGATGCTAGTGTTCCGTTTTCAGACACAGTGGCTACAAGCTCACCTATATCGTAATGACTAACATTAGACATCATAGATACAATGCCATTTTCAATCCTATGACCTATACCTACTCTAGTAAAGTTACCACCAATATGAGAACTTTTTTTAGTAGTAGAGTCAGAAATAAATAGAGCATTAACATTTGCATTAGCAAATTGCATTATAGTACCATCAGGCACAGCAATACCATCACCAGAGGCGGTAATATTTACAGTAGCAGGAGGACTAGAGCTTCTAAAATTGGTTAAAAGCGACCTCATAGAATTATTAAACTGAGTACGTGCACCATTTAGTGACGTACCCGATGTTGGTTCAATATATGTATTTGAATCTACTAAAGCCATTTATACTCCTGTTGCTGTTAACATTACGGACATACCTGAAGAGGTTGATGCCGCTCCGCTATCGTCACTTTTAAATACTTGAAAGCTTACTGATTGATTTGACGCTGCAGTAGTTACTACTATATGAGGTTTATTAGAATCTTCATCTATCATTGAGTAACTTATAACAGGTCTAGTTAAAAAACCTGCACTAGTAATATCAACAACTTTAGTAGTTGCATCATATGCAATAGTATCTGTAAAAGTAACTGTATCCTTCTCTATAGTATACCTAAATTTATCAATTGTAAAGTCAAATTCATCAGGTTGGTTATTTTGCACAATAAATTTTAATTGAAATTGTCTAAAGGTTCTACTACCCGCTTGATATGTTTGAAAACCATCATTTACTGCTGAACCTACAAATTCATTTATGTTTACATTACCATTAGCATAATATAAATCAGCATTTGCAGCGGTAGTTGTTCTAATTAAAGTTTGACTAGTAACTGCTCCTAAACTGCCTGCAAAAGTATCACCAGAGCCAGTATCAATATACTGTTTAAAATTTACTAACTTATAACTACTTGCAGCAGTTGTTATATTTGCTAAAGCATTGCCCCCAGTAGCATCACCATTAGCAAAATAAGAAGCTCCTAATCTAATCTCGTCAGCATCTATTGTGCCAGCTATTAGGGCATAAGAATTAGCATTAGCATAATCTCCTTGATCTAAAACACCAGAAGATGTATACGTGCCAAAACCACTGGAATTAAGAGCAGAGGTTCTACCAGCATCAGTGTATAGTTGAACACTAGTAGCATTTACTCTATTAACATATAGTTCTCTATCGTTTATTTGAGTCATACCATTTACATCATGAATAATAATTCTATTACCATTTACTAACCCATGCTCACTACCACTAGTAGTTACCACTGCAGGACTAGCTTTGGTAATTCCCGTAATAGTTATAACATTGCCTGTATACTTACCATCATCCCAAATAGCAAATACATTACCTGCTGCACCACCAGTCATAAAAGTCTTATTATTTGCATCAAATCTAGGATTTACTACAGCAGTATTACTAACTCCTAATACATGCCCAATGCCTCCAAAACTTGCATCTTTTAATACACCCACAGTACCAGAGGCATCTGTTACACCAGATAAATATGTTTCTTTAGAATCATTAAAAGTAGTCTCAACTGCTTGAGTACCTGTGATATCTACAAATACAGCACCTGTTACAGTGCTGCCCGCATCTCTAATTGATGTTATATATTCCGCAGACTCACTAGCTAATAAATCAGTTGATGCAAAAGCAGCAGAAAAACCACTAGCAGTACCATTAGCATTATCAACTACATTAGATTCAGTAGCTCCAGGAGGTTTTGCAAAAGCTAACCCCGCAGTATTAGAAGAAGCAAAAGATGGAAAGTTAGTCTCTGCACTATTATCATTAGTCTTACCCGCAAAGGCAGTACTTGGATCATCTTCATTATAAGCTTTTATAACGGTACTTCTAACAGGTCTAGTAGTAGTTAAAGTTATAGCAACAACATCATCACTAAAATTACCACTGGTATCTCTAGTTCTAGCTAAATATGTAAATTCTCCAAAAGTATCAATAGGAATTGATTTACGAGCAGTACCTGCTGAAACTGTAACTAGATCATCAGCTACAACAAAATTTTCAATGGATGCTGATTGAACACCTGAGATACGTTTTATCACTACTTCTTTTAGATCAATGTCTGAAAGTTCGCCATCTATTGTACGTGGATAAGACCATAATAAAGTAATTTGATCAGTTTGTTGTCCTCCTGTAAAATTAAATATATTAGCAGGTTTAGCTGTTTTACCAACAATAGATTTACTTACTGTAGCAGTTATACCTCTTATTTCTTTATTTAAAGGTACAATTCTAAATACTATATTTCTAGTATCACTAGTTTGGCCTCTATTTACTCCATTAACAGTAAACCTAAGTTTACCATCAGAATCTACACCCGTAGCAGGTACTTTTACAGTATTAAAAGAAGTTAAATCAGTACCACCATCATCTACACCTACGTCATCAACTGAATCTAATTTATATGATATTTCATAATCTGTAACATTTTGTTGTAGAATATGATCGAATTGTATAGTAACACGTACAGCTACTCCACCAGTTTGCTCACGGTATAAAGATTCTACAATATTAATATTTTCTACTTTTTGTATAGGAATAGGATCAATGTTTAAGGATTTACTATTAAAAGCGCTAGTCCTACCACCTCTAGTTTTATTTCTAGCTCTTATAGAAGTAGTTCCTACATCTAAATCTGGTATTATCATATCTTTAGTTAAAAATATAGATTCAAAATCAGATCCAACTTCTAAATGATATACTCTATTATTGGCTAAGACAAATCTACCTGGAAAAGCAGCAGTATCATAATCAAAAGTGCCTGAACCTCCTGAAATATTTCCTAAAGAACCTACAGGATCAGGAGTTATATTTGTAAAAGTAAATCCTGCTAAATTAGAATTAGGCTTAGAACCTGTGTGTATTCTAAATATTGAATTAGCAGTTAGTGCAGCATTGTATTTAACAGAAAGAGGATCATAACTAGTAGTAACAACACTAAATACATTAGCATGGGAAGATTGTACATTATCTCCTATCTCAAATACAGGCACAGTATAATAATCTACTTCTGTTCTAAAAGCTGTTTCACTAGCAGTGCTTGTGTATATTATATTTGCATTATTTAAAGGAACTGTATCATTTTTATTAAAAACAAACTGACCACTAGTTTTTTGAACCCCGTCTACAAATAATCTAACAAAAGCTTTATCTCTAGGTGTTACTGGTAAATCAATAGTAGTAGTGCTAGCACCATTTATTTCACCACTTTTTACATAAGTATCTTCGTAACCAGATACATAAAAACTATTATTAGAATAATGTCTCGAATCTAAAAGTTGGTTTAAAACAACATAAAAAGGAGCTTCAGGTATCTTATTAACCAGTGTTACGTCACTAGTTCTTTTATTTTCTATTTTTAATTTATCTGTAGCAAGAGTATATCCAGTAATAGGTTGACTTAAATCAGTTATAATACCTGCATATCCTACAAAATTTAATAAGCCCTGTTGTTGATCTTTTTCATTAATAGGAATAGTAACATGATCTGTACCTTTTAAGGCGCCAAAAACACCAGAATCATTAGCACCTAACAAATCAGTTTGAAAATTTTCATCGAATACTTGACCAAAACCTTGTAAAGTTAATTCTATATTACCGTCTTGAGTACCACCAACAGTATCTACAACATTAACAGCAGTACATAATAATTTAACCTCACCCACAACACTACTAAAACCATTTTTACCAGATAAAGTTACAGGATTTACATCACCTATTAATACATTTGAGTGTTCTACATGAATGACTTGATTATTAATACCAGATAAGTTTGCATTTGCTACTAAGCTAGCTCCTAATGGTTTAGATAATTCATATTCTGTAACATAAGTAATACCAAAACCATCTTTTTCTGTTGATGTTTTTATTAAACCATCAATAATTACTGATCCATCTAGTTTTCTTCTAGCACTAGTAACAAAATCAAATTGAGGAACAGGAGGTACTGATAATGCAGATTGTATATCTGTATACGCAGTAGGTTTGTAATCAATAAAAGTATCAGAATCTACATATACATTAGATATATATTCAACAGCTTGTAGCTTAACTTCTTCATCATCCATTTCTCTTTCTATTTGTGTTACTTTAAATAGTTTATCACTTTTAGCTCTATATATATCACCTTCAGAGTCTATTTCTCCAAAAGTCCATAAATCTCCCTTAGCAGGAGCTGTATTAGCAGTAAAAGCAGTATAGTTATCCCATACTCTAGTGATAGGATTATATCTTTTAATAGGGTTTACAACAGCTTGATCTATACCAGAATTTACAGCATCAGTAGTTGTTAATGCAAATTTAGTTTTAGATAATATATATACATCAATCTTATCATTAACCATTTTTATAACTCTAAGTACTAAAGGACCAGTATTAGAAGTAAAATCTGTAGAAGCTAAAGAAGGAACAGTATAGTGTTCTAGAAATACATTAGTATTGCTTGCTTGAACTGGAGAGTCTGCTCTTATCTTACCACCAAAACCATAGGCCACACCATTAACTTGTTGTGATACTGCAATTACATCTCCAGGTACTAACTGTAATGCATCAGTGCTAGTAGTAAAATTACAAGTTCTTCGTAAATATCTAGACGAAGCAATCTGATATTGAGCATATCTAAGAGCTTGCCCTCTTCGAGTAACACCGGGTACGTCTAATGACTCTAAATTTTCTATCTCAGTTTTTCTAATACCATCATTACTTCCTAGTTGATCTATACGTACTGTTTCTCTTTTATAATGATTACCTGGATCTACGTAGCTAACATCTGCCCCTGTTAGCACATCGCTTTCTTTATTACCTGCTATTATAAAAGTATCTTCTTTTATATTAGTCTCATTAAATACCATAACAGGAGTTTCGTCAGGTAAATCACATGCCATAGTTATCTTACCATGTGCATATATTAGAGCTCCTCTAAAACTAGCAGCTAAAGCATTAATAGTATCAAATGATTGTTTTTGATCTGCAATAATACAGTTTAAAGTAAATCTTCTTTCTTTTATCTTAGTACCTTGAGCTATACCTAATTGATTCTCTCGTGTGCTTGTAAAAGTATTTCTAGGTTTACTTCTAAAAGTACCGTCAGCAATACCGTCTACCCCTACAAAATTACCGGTAGTATAGTCACAAGCATCACAGTATTGAGCTATTTGATAAAATCTATATTTATCAATATTGCTTTCTGGTACAGCCAGTCCATATGTTTTATTTGTTAATATATCATATATAATCCATACAGGATTTTGTGACCATGAATATACAAAAGTACCGTCCCAAGTACCATTATATATATTAATAGTAGAACTAGTTTGTACAGCTGTGCCTGTTTGTTGTAAGTAATAACCAGCAGTTGCAGCACTATCAGCACCTGTAGCAGGAACTTCTATATGTCTCCAATCAATTTCTCCATTAACTAAAGTAGGTTGATTATAGTTAGTAGGAACCTTATGTAACAAACCTTTTACTAAGCTAGTAAAAGTAGGAATACCACTATGTTCATCAGTAGCTTTTAATGCAAAGCCTATATGAGCAGTTCTAGGATATGCTTGTGGAGAATTTTCTATTTCATTCCATCCAAGTAGTCTCACATCATCAGTTGTACCAGAACTAGAAGAATCACTAGATGTCTTACTAACTGAAAATCTATAACCATTAGTGCTTTTACTAGCTTCAGGTATTTGAATCTTTACGTTAAATTTAAAAGCAACAGTTGTTTTGCCACTTACAGTTTTACTAGCACTAGCAATTTGAGTTGATCCAGTACTATCAAAAACTGTAATACCTACTGATAAGCTGTGTCTTAGAACATCGCCTTTATTTGTTATTCTTTGTAGAGATCCTATTTGAAATTGAAATTCCAAAGCATCCCAGTCTTTAGCAGAAGTTTCTTGTAAGGTAACTCCAGAAGCGGGTATGCCGCTACTACCATTTTTTAATGAAACAGGAGATGCAAAGTTTTGTGGAGTGGTAGTAGTCTCACCAAATACGTCTAATCTACTTTGTACTGGTGTACCAGTAGTAGATAGTGTTTTAAATTTTTTAGTTTGTTCAAGACCATCTCCATCTAAATTAACTAAATCATCAATAGAGCTATCCCCAAGTTCTATATCTTGAGGACCATTAGGGTTAATCCTATATAGCGGGCCTTCTCCAAGTCCTACTACTATAAAAAGAATATCAGTAGAAAATAAACTTTGAGGATCTTCTACGGGAGTATGTGGCTCTTGTTGTGCCCCACCTTTACCGCCTTTAGCACCTTGTATTTGGGGAACAAGAGTATTTGAATGATTAACAAAATTTCTAATCGCCATCGAACTGCGCTCCTACACTAATTTGGTCTCCACTACCATGAGGAATAGAACTTATATATCCACTTAAAAATTGACCAGCTACTCTATGTTGGCCATATATTAAAGCAATAGGAGTACCACTCTCAGAACTATTAGTTAGACTACCAAACATTCCATTATCTCTAGTAGTAGATTCTGTAGTTTTTTGTTGTTGTCTAGCCGCAGGAGACTTAGTAAACATTCTTCCTATAATAGACATACCTATATTTAAAGCCATGCTACCTAACATACTCATACCTTTACCTGCAGCAAGAACACTTTTCATAGCAGTACCCAGTTTAATTGCTGCTGCTTGACCTCCAGGAGTTATAGCTAATACTAAAATAGCAGCAATTAAAAACATTTTTCTACCTGATTTACCACCGCCGCCGCATATATTAGGAACTAAATGTATAGTATCTCCGTCTTTAAAATGTTTAAGTTCTAGCATTTCTTCAGTAATCTCTTTTAGATTACTGTCAAGTAGAGAAAAAGATTCATCAGATTCACCAGAACCAATCTGTGTCATATACTTAGAAAATTTAGGGTGCATAGCTTTAAGATAATACATAACATCCGCTGCAATATACGCATCAAAAGTATATTCTTTTTCTTCAAAAAACTTATTATATGCTGAATGTATTTTAATATTAATTAACAAGATGTTCTTCCTTAAACTCATCAAATATGAGTGCGTCTACCTTATGGTCTAGCCAATATATAAAAAATTTATTATTAAAACCTACTAAAAACTTATATTCTTGAAAAGCTGCACTTACTTTGTCTTCTCTACTAGGTATAGGATTTTCTTCACCAGGATGGGAATGAAAAATACCCCATATATTACCATCATTTCTAACTAAATCTGCAGGATCTAATATAAAAGTTGTTTTAGGATAAGGAGAGGTATTAGTACAACGTATATAAGTAAAATCATTAGTTATAATTCCTACACATTCTCTAGGATAATCTTGCATAGCGTGTGCATTCATATCCTCAACTAGTTTTACAAATCTTTCCATCTATATACCCCCGTAGTATATTGTTTATAGTAATTCCCATAAGGAGCAATCCAACTTTTATGATCTATCATAGTTTGTAGTATTTTATTTCTATCTACGTATAAAGCACAATGATTAGTTATATTTGTAGAACCTAAACTCATAGTTATAATATCATAAAGCTGTGGTTCTTTAACTTTTCTCCACCCTGTTTTCTCGTTTGCGTTTATTTCAAAAAATCTTTCCTGTGTTTTACTATACCAATCTTCATCTACTATTTTACAAAAGTCAGAAGTAGTATAAGGAAAATCTATTTCTAATTCATTTAGATACACTAACTTGCAGAGATTAAAACAATCAATCCCTGTCTCAGCACTATTACCTAAATGTAAGTATGGAAAATCTTTGTATTTGTTATACCAAGCTGTCATGTCTATAAATCGAATGTATACTCTCTACCCAATAGTCTGATAAAGTTTCTACACACGAAATTCCCCCTTCTTCGATATGTAACATTTTAGATGGCATTAAGTACATTCCAAAATGTATTACTAAATTTGTTTTTTCTGACTTAAATGCTATTACATCATAATCTTTGGCGTTTGTCAAACTTACTTTTTTAGCACATTGAGCTGCCCAATTATCTATACTAGTTGTAGTAAATTCTTTAATCCAATGCTTAGATAGGGGATAATCAGGCAAAGAAAATTGTAACCCTAGATTAATATAATAAAAGTTTCTGATTATAGTAATACAGTTTACTTCATCATAAGAATGACGTAAACCTATAAAGTCTCGTACCATAAGGCAAACTCCGGAAAAGTTTCAGTAAAAGATTCATTACGTAATTTATCAACTCTTTCAGTTTCTTGTTTAAATTTTAGTAATTGATCACTTTCATCTATACTAGTCATATAACTTAGCCAATTTTTTAGTTGTTCTAAATCATACACTGTTAATATTGTTCTATATTCTTTAATAAATTTTTTATATATAGCTAACACTTGTTTTTTAGACTCTTTAGGTAAACAAGTAATTTTTTGATAAGAAGGATCGGTTTGCGTAGATCCATAAAAATCAAAACCATTACGTTTACACCATAGTATCAAATCAGGCATAGAAGTTATACTATATATATTTATAACACAACTTATTGTCTGTATATGGTCTTTAAACATAATAGCATGTTTTTCAAATTTAGACCAGGATAATCCTTTTCTAGTATACTCTACGCGACTTCCGTACCCATCTACACTAGGCCACAAAGATACTTTTTTAAAGTTAAGCCACAGATCAGGTAGATTATATTTTTTAAATTTAGAATAACTTAAATTAGTATTGTAACTTATATGTATATTTTTAGCATAACCAGATTCTATAAGTAGATTAAGCATTTTATAATGACCTTCTTGTATAAAAGGTTCACCTCCTGCAAAATATACTTCTTCTAGATTAGGAATAAATTGTGGAACGTCTGCCCAAAAATCTTTATTATCAGTATAATGATCCATAGTTTTAGACCATCCCATTTCTAAGGTATCAGTATACCAACTAGTAGAAGCATCAGGACCACACATTCTACATTTGAAATTACACAAGTTACCAAATCTAATGTCTAAATAAGTGGGATTATTATCTAAACTACCATCTGTATTAGTTCTAGATTGTAAATATGCATCTTTTGCAAATCGTCTATTTACTTGTAATCTATTACTATCACTACCTTGTTTTTCTTTTTCATAACAAGCTTTTATACATTCGATAGGTATTTTATTTTTTAAAAAATTTAAACGTGTACTTTTGTAATGACCACTATTCCATATACTACTTAATGACTGATCATAAGTTCCTACTATAGTACTACCTGCCTGAAACTGTGCATGACAACATAAATGATAATTACCATTTAATCCTCCAAAAATATGCATCCAAGGAAGTATACAACCTTTTACTTTATTGTTTAGGAATTGTTCGTCCTGTTGCAGGGAAGCCTCCAAAATGTATAGAGTTATTTCTAATAGTACACGCTAATATATTTTTACCGCATATATCTCCTTCAGGACCTGAAGCAGTTTGATTATCTACACCAATAGGATTGGTATTAGCAGTAAGACTAGTACCTGGTATAGTACCACCTCCGGGCCCAGGATACTGACACTCTTCTCCTTTATATTGCCACTGACAAGTATTCTTATAATATTTACGTCTAGGAGTTACTTGTTTAAAATACTGAAGCCAAGTAACTAAGCCAAAGGCAGCAGTGGTATCACCTAAAGATTCTAATTGATCTATCTTAAATCTATCTTCAATGTATGATTCAGTATCTACATCATCATTTATAATAAAAATAGAATCTCCTATAGAAGTATTAGCTTCTAAATCACCAGATAAGAATAAAAATCTATTTTCCTCTATACTCTCAATAGTAGCAGAAGTTGAACCTTTTGATGACCGAACATTATCTCCTACTCTATAAGGCATACTATTATATACTTCAAGTACATTTCCTGAAACATACTTAACAGAACTATGCTCAGGCCAAACATCTAAAAAATTAGCAAAAGTAGTTTTAATATTGACTACAGCACCTTGTAGATCTCTAGAATCATTTTTAAGCTCTTGCCAAGTTCCTGCAACTGCATCTGTTTGAAATTTTGTAAAAGAAGCATTAGCTTGTCCATAGTATCCTTCTATAGCAGAGCTATAATTTAGACCTTTTGCTCGTGCCGCAGTTAAAGTGTCAAAAGCAACTTCTCCTACATTACCTACTTGTGCAGGAGTAAAGTTAATAGTTCTGGGGTCAATACCATGACAAGGTATACCATTAACATTAGCAACACATGAATTAGAAGTATTGTTACCCACAATAAAAGGATCTTCAACCAGTGCTGATATAATATTATCAACATTAAATATTGTTAAAGTAAGTTCATTAATTTTTCCATCAGTGCCTTGACTAATACTTGAGACATCTACAGGAAAGGGTATATAAGAATCTCCATCATAAGTTACATTATAGTTTAAATCAGAAATTAAATCACCGGCTACATCCGCAAACTTTAAAGGAAAATTAGTAGGCCAAGCTCTACCTTCACCATCTTCTGTAGGATTACCTTCGGGAGTGATTGGAAACCACTCACCAGGATAATATATCTCATATAGTCGTACTATAGGATTTTGTGTAAAAGCATTTTTTTCGGCTATAAAAGAACTAGGAACTTGTGAAGATATGGTAGCTGACGCAGTTTGTTGAGATGACACAAATATATTAGCAATAAAAGGAACGCTTGTTAAACTACTACCTTCATCAATAAATAATATTGTTCCATTAGGGATACTATTTGGGGCGTCAGATATAGTTAATTGAGTAGTACTATCTACACTAGTGACAGTTTGTGAGCTAGTATATCCATTGCTATTTGGGGAGTTGACTACGTATCCAGCGTTTATTCCTGAAGTATCAGCAACTGTTAAAGTGCTGATAAGACTTGCTGTGCCTGCACTTGAATACGCAGTAAATGAACTAGTATCGACAATACTAAAAGTATCTTCATCTATAACTGTAATTGTATAAACATTTCCATTAACTTGTGTCATACCTACTACATTTGAAAATGCAATACGATTCCCTGTACTAAATCCATGTGCAACAGCTGTTACAACACCTGGATTAGCTCTTGTTATAGCTGTAATTGTTTTACTAGTACCTGCTGTGCCACCTGTATTAGCAACACTAAAAGTTAAAGGGTCTGCTCCCCCACTACCCAACTTACTATCTGCTATAGTAATAACATCGCCTATAACAAATCTATCTCCACCTGCTGTAACTGATACGGCTGCTGCACCTGAACCATCTATTACTACACTAAAAGTTGCGCCAGTGCCTACACCGGTTTTTGTATAATCAGAATCGCTGATAGCATAAGTTCCTGCTGTGCGATCAGTATCTGCAGCACTTATGCTAGTAATTGTTAATATAGGAGTAAATACTGTGGTAGTAAGTCTAGCACCCCCTATAACAGAAGCACTAGAAGTTATTGTCTCACTAGTATGAAACTCTTGTAATACGTTATTTAATTTAACTTTTAACTCATTAGTTGTTTGATTAACATTAGCAATTAATGCTACAGTAGAACTCGTAGAGCCTACAACAGAATTACCAGGAACAAACCCAATTGCATTGTTAACAGTAAGTATTACGTCATAATTTCTAGCAGTCATTAATCATATGTCTCTTGCAATTTAAAACTAACAGTGTAAAAGTTTTCTGTTAAACTAGTACCTGCTGATAAAACTTGACTTATTTGTAAATCTCCATCAAATCTTGTACTAATTGTACCAGCTTCATTCAGATGTGACAAGTCAAAACTAAAAGATTCAAATTCTCCACTTCTAGCATTATAAAAATTTTCAATTGCAGTTCTTTCTACTCCTGATATGTTAGTATATGTTAAATCATAAGCTCTGAGACCTCTTCTAGATTTTAATCTTCTCTTTTCATAACCTGCCTGTGATGTAAAGGTATTTACTGCAAATTTCTTACTAGTTGAAAATCCTGAATCAGGTTTTCTATCAGCCATAGAATTAAATCTATCACTAACACTAACAGAAGAATCAAATATTCTAAGAGATAACGTATCTTCAGGATATATAGTTCCTAAAGGGGCTCCACCTATTACTGTGGCAGTAGTAGTTAAGGAGTTTATAGTATCTGTTCTATATCTAGCACCCTCTGCTATACGTACATACTCAATTTTACCTTTATATCGTTCTTGACTTGCTGCTGAGCCTCCAGATACATCATCATTTGCCCCAATAGTTAATGCTCCTGTAAAAATAGCTACACTAGGATTATAGTTTACATGACTTACTAGTATATCTTGAACATATAAGCGTAAGTTAGCAGTAGTTTTATCATAAGATACTGCAACACTATACGAAGTACCTCCATTACAGTTACCTCCGTATATTTCTGTTAAGGATCCTCCTTGATTTATGATAAGACCTACATTAGCATTTGATCCTACAGTTCTTAGTGCATAATAATTAGAAGCATCTTGAAAACGTGCCAATACAGTTTGGTTAGAACTCATACTAGCACCTGAATCAGGAGTTATAATAGTATCAAAAGTAAATGATGTTTCTTGTCCTATATTAAAAGAATTACTTGAAGGAACATTTATAAACTTAGACGCATCTAGCACAACATTGGACCCACTAAAACTAGCTGAACCACTATTTATAGTAACAGTATGAGCTTTAGGACTTGAATCTGTTAAATTACCAGCAAAATTAGTTAACAAACCTACAGCTGCATTGTCACCTATGTCTATACCTTGATAACCTAACGTAACAGAAGGGTATGTGTAAGAAGTTGTTTGTTGAAAAACACCAGAAGCATATACTATAAAGTCACTAGTACTAACTACATTGACACTTGCTGGAAAAGAAAAAGACTCAGTAACTCCGTTTACAATATAGTTATTACCATTGATTACTGTAGGGGCTGTATTACTAAAATCTGCTGCTACCACTTCAGGAAATGTTCTAGTTAATCTATATCTTTCAGGTAGTGTTATAGTTTTTACAACTAACTCAGTAGCATTAGGAGCTTCTGCAAATGTTATGGTTTGTCCTGCATTAGATAGACTATAGGTAGCAGTGGACTGTAAAATACCATCATCAAAAGCTGTTACTTCTCCTTTACTAATAACAGTACTAGGTAAATTAAAAGTTACTCTAGTTGTTCCAGTATTATTAAAAGTTGAAGTAGCTACAACAGAAAAAGCTGTTATAGGAGCTTGTGCATCATCAGGGTAGGTAGCAGTAGTCATATGTTATTTCCTTATCCGCTTCTCAGAGCGTTTCTGATAGGTCCGTTGCTTTGTAGATCTCTCATTACGACATCAATTACGATCTTATCAGCATCAAATTTAGGTTGTCCTTGCTGTTCAGCAGATTTAGGCTCGCCCTCATTAACAATGTTAAATTGTACATTACCCATACCAGCAGCGCCAGTAGCGTTCATCCTACTTAAATTACCTGCTCCTATAGATTTAGCAGCTGGTCTACGCATTACAAACTCACCAGGCTCTAACATGGCAGGTACACGATCACGAAGAGCATTTACCTGCCCTCCAGCAGCCATATTTCTAACACCAGTCATACCTACTAATCCACCAGTAGCAGCACCACCAAACATACCCATGATGGTTGACATAAAGCCTCCACCGCCACCAGCAGCACCGCCGCCAAACATTCCCATAATGCTTGACATAAGGCCTCCGCCACCTCCGGCTCCGCCTCCACCAAATAAGCTACCAAGACCGGATGTTACACTACTAAATATATTACCAAGTGATCCACCTAAACCTTTAAATGTATCTAAAGCTGTAGTACCAAAGTTACCAATACCTTCTTTCATACTACCAAACACATTCATAGCTTTCTCTTTAAAGCCGTCAAAGAATTCCATACCTTTTTTCTCTACATCTTCTTTCATTTTTTCAGCAGGACTTGGTCCTCCTGCACTACCTGATGTAGTAAGTAAAGCACCGTCTATAACTTTAGCATTATCAGCACCTTTTTCTTCATTTAATCCTAATCCTGGAATAAGATTGCCAACTAATCCTCTAAAGGCATCTTTAGCAGGTTCTATAAGAGTTTTTTGTAACACAGTTTTACGTATGTTTTCAAAAGTATCTGCAAATATATCACCCAAGCCATCTTTAATAGATTTACCTTCTGCTATATTATCAAATACCTTGTTAATGGCATTTCCGAGTCCATCATTGATATTTGTAATTAACGCTTCAACCATATCTTTTAATTTTGCTTCAGCTGTTAGTTGATACTCTAAGCGTTCTTTAGTAATTTTAAATAGTTCCCTAGCTGCGGAAGCTTCTGCTCCTGCGGCTTGCATCTTAGCTACAAAATTTGCTTCAATCATTTCTTCTTCTAAACCTAGCATTTCTCCTTGTTTGATAAACTGTGTAGCAGCCTGTGCTGCTCTTGTATCTAGATGTAACAAGTCTTGCACACGATTCTTAGAGTTTAAATCATTAATTTTTCGTATAGACTCTAACTCCATTAATAAACCAGTTTGTTCTAACTTTCTAATTTTTTCTTGGGTATCAAAATTATTATTAGTAAGAGCATCTTGACCAGTTTTAATATCACCAGATCTTTGTTTATTAACACCAATAGCAGACAGAGCATCTTCTATAGTTTGATTTAATTTTCTATCTGCGTCTGTTTGTATAGGCATGTCTGTTCCAGCTACTTCAGCTTGTTTAGCAAGAGTATCCATATCTAATGCTCTTTTATCTTGTATAAATTTATACTGTTTTTCAAGCAAGTCTAGATCAAATAAACGCTGTTCATTTGCAAGTCTATTTTTCTCTAGTGCGTCAGCTCTTTGAGCTATAAGTATTGCCTCTTGTCTTTTAATTGTATCTAATGCTGTTTGCTTAGCCTCTAAACGCATTCTATCTTCTTCTGCTAGTATAGCTTGCTGTGCCAATAACATTTCTTTTTCTTCTGCAAATGCTTCAACACTATTCTTCTTCTCTTCAGCTAATAATTCTTTTTTACGAGTAAGCTCTTCTAAAGCAGCAGCTCTTTCTTCTTTAGCTAACCCAGCTTTAACACCTGCACTAGCTAGTGCAGCTTTTAAATTAACTTCTGCTAATTTAACTTGTAACATTACAGTATCTCTCTGATTCAAGATTGATCTATCTAATTTATTCTGTAATGTAGCTGTTTCTTTTGTAGCGGCAGCACTAATACCCGCTTGTGCACCAGAAGCAGCAGCATTTGCCTTAGCCATATTTATATCGCTTTGCATTTTAGCTCTTTTTTGGTCCATTTTGAAATCTGCAAGATTAGCGGCACGATTAGAAGCATTTATACTTTGTGTTTGTTTAAGACTATTTAATCTAGCTTTATCTACAGATAAAGATGCGGTATCGAGTCGTTGTTGTATTTGGCCTGTTTTTTGTATAACTTTCTCATTGTTAAGTAACTTTTGAAGTTCTAGTTGTTTTTTAAGAGCAGTTATCTGTTTATCAAATTCAACAGTTTTTTCTTGTTGTTTTTGAATCTCTTGTGTTACAGCGTTTAATAGCTGACCTTGCTGAATACGTACTTGATCCTCAAGAGCCTTCTTTTGTTTTTCAAGATCTGCTAATTTTTCAGCAGCCCCTGCTTTAGTAAGATCTCGATTTCTTCTTACTAAGTCCCCTTCTAAATTACTAGCTTCTTTAATAAGACGTATTTGATCATCAATAGCAGTTAATTTTTCTTTATTAATAGTTATATTTTCTTGTAATCGAGTCTCAATACTTTGTTTTTCTAGTTCTAAAAGTTGGTTTGCTTTGTCTAATAATGTTTGTTGTCCAGTAGCATTATTATTTATTTTATTTTTTTCAACATCAGCTATATCAGTAATTAATTTTTTCTGATCATCTAACAAACGATTTTGTTCTTCTAATCCACCTATTACTTGACTTTGATCTGCTAAGTCAGATAGACCTCCTAATTGAGCAGGAGTACCTGTTACCATAGCATGAGTTCTTCTTCTTTGTATCTCAAGTGCTGCTTGTTTTTCTACTAATTTAAGTTCTTTAATTACTGATTCATTTCTTGCTTTAAGAATATCAATTTGATCAAGTTTTTGTTGAGTATTAATACGAAGAGTTTCTAAAGCTGCGTTTTTCTCTAACTCAATTATTTCTTTTCGCAGAGTATTAGCTTCCATTTTAAATTCTAAATCTTTTATAGCATTTTGTAATTTAATTTTTTCAAAGTTTTGCTCTCTTATTAAAAATGCTTTTTCTGCCTCTAAACGCTCGACCTCTAAAGCCACACCTCTTAGTCTGATATTCTCAGATTCTTGAGCGGCAGCAAGTTCGTCAGAAAGAAGACGTTCAGTCTCTGTTACCTGATCATCAAGTAATTTCTTTTGGTTATTAATATTATCCGTAACTAATTGATTTTGTAAAATAGCAGCAGCAGCTCCTGACAACTGATTGTCAGTAATTAATTTTTGTACTCTTATCTGTTCACTAGCCTCAAAAGAAGCTCTTTCAGTAGAAGCATTAATTTTAGCAGTTTCTCTTGTAGATTTTTCTATCTGGGCGTCTACATTTGCTATTTGTTTTTTAATGTCTAGTTGTTCTATAAGTGCTTGTGATACTCTAAATTCATTATCTGATCTGAGTCTATCCAGTGTAAGTTGCTGTTCTGACTGTCTTAAAGACTCTTCTCTTGCAAATCTAATATTTGCTTGATCAGCTTCTCTCTCAGCAAGTTCTTGTTGTTTTTGTTGAATACCAGCCTGTGCTTCTAAAAGTTCTAGTTCTCTTTCTAGACCTTTAATTGTATCTTGAATAGCAAAGTTTTCTGCTTTTATAGAATTTAGTAATTGTGCATTGTGAATATTAGCTTGATCTATTAATGCCTCTTTTTGTGCTTCTAAATCTGCTAGCTTATTAGCATTTTGTTGACCTTCAAGAGCAGACTGTGCCGCCGCCTTTTGTTGTGCAAGTGCAAAATTTGCTTTTTCAGCATCTATCTTATCTTGTATAGCTGATAACTGTAACACAGTTAAAGCACCTTGCCTTGCAATCTCAGAATCAATATTTGCAATTCTTGCGTCATTTAAGCTATTTTCAAGATTTAAAAGTTCTATTTTATCTTTAAATTGTTGTTCTGTAGCTTGGGCCTGTATAATACCAATTTCTCCAACTAAAACTTCCTGTTGGGTAAGTGCTGTATTCTGCGCTTCTAGCTGAGTTGTTAGTTCAGTGCTAGCAAGCAGTCTATCTATATTTGTAGTATCCATCTCAGGATTCGCTTCTACAGCTAAGTCTTTTCTTGCAGCAATATCCGCTTTAGAAAATTTAATTTGATCAATTAAAAATTGATTTTTAGCTTTAAGTAAGGTATACTCATTTTGTCTGTTTTCTGAAGCAAGTCTATCCGCAGTTGCAGCTGCAGTTCTTTGTAGCTCTAATACTGCAATTTGTTTTTTATTTGTTTCAGTAGCTGCTGCAAGTTCTATTCGTGAATTATCAAGTTTTTTTACTTCTAACTCTAAAGCACTCATTACAAAATCTTTTTCTTCTGTAAGTCTCTTAACTGTTAAATTAGAAATTTCTTGTTCTATAGATAATGCAGTATCAGCAGCGTCAGCTGCTACTTCAGCAGTTCTTTTACTTTCTTCTATTTTTGATTGTATTACTTGCCTCTCTTGCTCAAGACTTTTAAGTTTTAAACTACTTTCAATAGCGGCAGCAGCGGCACCGCTAATACGATTATCTGCAATAAAGTTTTGGACTTTAATTTGGTCTTCAGTAGCAGATCTAGCTGCACCAGCTTTTGCTGCTATAGCAGCACCTTCTGCTTGAGCAGTTAAAAGTTGATTCTCTATTGCAAGAATTTCTTGTCTTACTTTCTTTTCATTAATGAGTTGATCTGTTAAGTTGTTAGCAATATCAAGTGTTAACTTTTCAATCTCTAAAGCATGCTCAGAAACTTTCAATGCTTCATCACGAGACATTTTTTCCATAGCTAAGACTGTTAAATTATTTTTTTCTATATCATGTAGCTGCTGAGCGATTCTTGCTTGAACACCTAAAGCGTTTTTCTCATTCTCTAGTGCTGTTAATTTTCTAGTACTGAGATCGTCATTTAGTCTTTTTTCTTCATTAGCTTGGCGAAGAGCTGCTTCAGCTGTTTGATTAGCTACAAGAGCAACCATTTCTTCACTTTTTATTTTTTCATCAATAGCTGCAAGGCTGGTAGTAAGTGCCTGTGCTTCCTGTTGATCTGCAAGATTAAGAGTTTCGAGTTTATTACTTAATAGACTCTTCTCAGCTTTAAGCTCTTGTAGTGATCCAGCTTGTTTTGTTCTTAATAATTCTAATTCTTTTACACCTAGAGCTTCTATATTAGCTATTTTAGTGTCTGCTAAGCCTAATTCTGCTTCCAGTATTTTATCTATACCTTCTGCATTAAGAGTTATTTGTGTTTCCTGTTGGTCAAGAATGTCACCTTGTTTAAGAAAAACAGCTCCCTGAGTGTCTGCTAATGTATTTAAATCTGCTATAAGTTTTGTAGATAAGTCAAGTGCTGGAATAGGAGCAGTTGAGGTATCTTTAATTATATCTACTACTTCAGCTAATTTGTTTATCGCAGTCGAAAACTCATATACAAATGCTTCATTAACTTCTGCAAGTTTCATCTGCCTATCTAAAATAGTTTGATCAATTACTCTTATAGCTCGTTGAGCTGCTATGTTTATTCTATCTTTATCTAGTTTTATCTTATTAAGGTCTGCATCACGTTTAAGATTATCTTTTTGATCTTTTATAGCTTGTACAGACTGCCTAGTTTTAGCTGCTTGTATAGCTATTTCAAGTTGATTCTGTGCTTCAAGCTGTGAAATCTCTTTATCAATCTGATCTTGTCTATCTTTTATAATTTGTCTTTCTATATTTATTTTAGTATTTTCAAATTCTGCTTGCTCATTAAGTATATTTTTCTCTTCTTGTAAGGAAGATACAGCTAAGTCTTTTTCCATGCTAATTAGTGCTTTTCTTTGTTCTAATTGAGTATTAGCGCCTTGAGCAGCATCAGTTTCTAATAGTCCTCCTTGAATACCTACAGCAGATTCTTTTGCAGCTAAAACAGCAGCAGCAGCTCCCTGTCTTTGGGCTATAACTATTTCACGTTGTATATTAAGTCGTTTATTATTTTCGGCAGTCATAGCAGCTTCTTGCTCAAACTGTTGTTGTTGTATATTATTAACAGCTTTTAAAAGTTCTAACCTTTTTTCAGTCACCTTTATCATCTGTTCACGACCAGCTGCAGCTTCTCTAACTTCTATCTCTTTAATAGTTTCGGCTACTATCAGACCTTTAATCATCATTTCATGATTTAAAATTTTAAGCTGATCTTTAAGTTTTTGTTCTTTTTTTGACTCTGCCTCAATCTGTGTTGTAAGATTTTTTGACATCTCTAAAGCAACACCTTTTGCTGCTTTTTGAGCTTTACGTCCTTGTGCAACTTTATCCTCATCAGCTTCATTCATTTTAAGCTGTTCAGCACGTATACCTTTGAGTCCGTCAAATTGTCTATTTAACTCTCTTACTTGATCTTTACGAGTTTTAAATCCTTGTTGTGCTATAGCTGCTTCCTGGCTTGCTAATGTTAATAGTTCTCGTTGATTTGTAAGTCTCGTTTCATCATCCGTAGCTAACGTACCATACTGACTAATATCACCACTGCTTATAGCATTATCAGCTGCTTTAATTTGTGACCCAAAAGCTTTGTCTATAGCTTTACCTAAAGCTTCACTTCTTTTGAGTTCATCATTATAGGCTTCTAATTGTTTTAATTCTTTTTCTAATCGTTGGAATAATGGAGTGTTCTCTTTACCTTGATCTTTTATTGCTTCTAACTGACTCTTTATCCCAAATATACCTTTAGACATAGCACTAGAAGTAGTAGCCCCATTTTCAAAGCCGTCAGTAAGATCTGATAACGTACTGTCAGCAATAACAAAAGCTTCTGCAAGGTCTTTTACTTCCTTGCTTTGTATAGCGTAATCAAATTTACCACCTATTTTTACTAATTTTTCCCCAAATAGGTCAATATCTTTGCCATCAAATACTTTTGATATACTCTCTCCTATATCTTCTATACTTTTACCAGTAGCTTGAGATAAACCTGCAGCTAAAGCAGGGTAAGATTCCATTCTTTTTTCCAAAAGATCTTGAAACTTTTTCTCTATAATTAAGTTTTCTCTAGCTGTTTGAAGTGCTTCAGACTCGGGATTTTCTTCATAAAGTCTATTAATTTCTTTTATGGTTTCTGTAATTTTATTTTGTATAAATAGCTGTTTCTCAGCATTAGTAGCTTCAGTTTTTTGTGTACCTCCAGCACTAGCCTTAATATTTCTTCTGAATCTCTCAATATTTAGTATTTTATCGCTAAGTTCTGCTTGCATCTCTAGTAATTTATTTTGTCTTTCTGTATCCAGTAGATTAAATTTAGTGAACTGACCATTTACAAGCATTAATTTATTTTGTTCAAATATTAATTCATTTGCTCTTTCTATTTCGCCAGTAAGAGCAGCTGAACCACCCATTTTCGGGCCTTCAGCCGAGTTAATTGTAGTACCTGCAGCAGTATCTATAGCTTCTTGGCCTACGTCTATTTGACCTGTTATACCCTCTTTTTTTCTTGCCTGAAAATTCTTAAACTTGGCTGTACCAGCATTAAGCTTATCAAACTTTTCAAAACTCGCATCAACCATGTCATTTCTAGTTTTAAATATAACTGCTTCATCTTTTACCGCATCTCTAAGTGCAATTACTCTGTTCTTAATACCTTCAATAGCCTCAGTATCAGAGCCTATTGATTTAAACTGTTCTGCTATACTTGCTCCTGATGCTGAGGTAGTACTAATTAAAGCTGCAAAACCATCATCTAATCTTTTTGTAGCAGCAGTTATAGCTGAGAATCTATCTAGAACTGCTCCTAAAATATCTACATCAAAAATAGTTCCTACTAATTGTGCTACAGCTATAATACCAAAAATAGCATTTACTGCTTTCCCTAAGATATTAAATGCAACACCTAAACCTCTTACGCCTGTTTGTAGTAGCTCAGTAGTTCTAGCTAAACCTCTAGAAGCTCTATTAGAACTATTTATTGCCTCAGTGTTAATCTCTATCAGTCTATTTAAGTATCTCCTACGAGGAGCACCCTCTGCTAAAAGATCTCTATTTCTTTCTAAAACTGCATTATTTGCTCTAAGAGCTCTGGTATTATTTAACGTACCATCACTTTGTGCAGCTACAGCCCTACTTAGTTCAGCTGTATTTTCTGCAGTTTCTCCTGCTATACGAGGATTAAAAGAGCCTTGTCTTTGTTGGCCATCATTTGTATTATAAGCGTGATCTCTAGCTGTTTGTGCACTGGTCTCTACACCAGATAAATCTAAAGTGCCCATATTAGCAGCAGCATCTGACATTCTAGTAGTAAATGCTGCTAGACTCGCTATACCATTTGTAGCAAACCCCCCAACAATAGCACCCGCTTTACTAAATACAAGAGTTAATACCCCTAAGAATAAGAGCATGGTATTACCAAAATCATTTTTGAAAAAGTTTACAACAGGCAGCAAGAACTCATTAATTAGTTGCCCAAACTGAGTTCCTAATTCTACTACTTTTACTGATAATTGTTCTAAAGATTTTTGTGCGGATTGACCATTAACATCAATATTTGCAAATTTTCTAGTACCTTCGTCAATAACAGCATTAAGAAAGGCTTGTCGTCTTTCAAAATCTGTCATGGTACTAGCAGCAATGTTCATTTTACGTGCATAAGCATCAACAGCTGGTTCTATTCTTGTAAAAATACCCAATTCGTCCAGCAGTTCAGGTTCCATCTTAGCAGCACCGCGAACAACACGAGTCATAGCATCTGTTAAATTTCTACCTAATGCACGAGAAGCACCAAGAGCTACTTTAGATAAGTCTTCAATTTGTTTTGTATTAAAACCTGAAGATAGTGCTAAGTTAGCTGAATTAGAAGCTTCTTCAAGAGTAAGTTGTCCTTGTGTAATATCTTTTATAGATTGAAGAATCTTAGGACCAGATTGACCTATTTCAGAAGCAAGTGCAGAAGTACCTCTAACAATATTTTCTGCTTGAGCTGCTTTAGATAATGCGTCAAAAGCTGCTTGTAAAGCAAATACAGTGGCTGCAGCACCGGCATATGCACCAACTAAACCGCCCAATCCTTGAGATTGAGCGGCAAAAGAACGTCCAGCAGACGCAGAAGCTTGTCCAAGTCTAGTTTGACTTCTACCAAGAGTATCGGTAGCATCAGTTACACGGTCTGCTCCACTTTCAACAAAATCAGTTCTTATGGTATTTCTAATAGTAGCCAACAGTTATCCCCTTATACTTTTACTTACGTGACTTTGCTTGCTGGGCATAATATTTTCCTAATAAAGATTCTGCTTCTTTTAATAGATTAAATACTGCACGTCTGTCATCAATTTCGTAGATATCCATGATAGTACCGAGACCACTATAGTCTTTTCCTAGCCAAGTACCGTTCATGCCTTCCCATATGTCAGGAAGAGCATTAAGAACAGTTAGAGCTTGTTGACACTCTAGAGATAGATTAGAACCGTCTTGAGGTAAATCTTCCTCTTTTGGCTCCCAACCCATCTGTTCGCACATCAATAGATATTGATCTGCTGTCATACCTCCACCCCCAAAAGAACTTTGGAGGTAGTCAGTTAGTTTTTTGTGTCAGTTTCGCCTTTTTTAACGGAAAACTGCTCAAAGTCATTCATAGTATCTGTTACAAATTGATCAAAAATTGTTGAATTTTTCAAAAGTTCAATTGCATCTTCCATAGAATACTCTACTTCTTCACTGGCGTCCATTGCTGAAATGTCAACAGGTAAAAGAACCGGTAAATGTTTTACCTTGAGTCCTTTCCATCCTGCAACAGCTTTTTCTGCATATGCTTCAAGAAATTTTTCATTGTCAACTTCTTCTTCACGTTGACGAGTACGTTTGTTAAACTTATAGGTAAGTGCTTTGTTACGTACTTTCATAAGATCTTCGCGTGTAAGATAACGAAGATGAATTTCAAAACCTTCAATATCTGGAAACTCAACCCAGGTTGCGGTTTCTTTGGCGATTAAACCTTTAATTTTACTCATAATTTTTTCCCCTCTAGGATAATAAACGAACACCCACTACGTATCTGCTTGTCTTTGGTGAGGGGGAACCTAGACTCGCAAGTAATGGGTGTTCTTCTGGTTAATAATGTGGTGTTCCCCCTCAGAAACACATTAATTTTTTAGTTAGCTTTTGATAGCTACAATTTCAACTTCTCCGCCATCGCCTTTATTAGCATCAGTTTCCTGCGCTAAGAAATCGACACTCATAGAGATAACATCTTCAGTTTGAATCGCTGGGAAACTAAACTGTGCTGCATTCATTTGGAAAGCAACATATGGAGCAGTAGTTCCGCCAATAATAACATTAGCATTAGATGTTTGAGCAGAGTTAGTGCGACTATCTTCACTAATATTACGTAAGAATCCTGCAGACTCTAAATCTCCACTACGTAGATACATAGTAGTAGAACCACTTACAGATCTAGTTCCTGAGAACTGACCAATTGGCTCATTAAGTGCAGAGATTTGCTCTGGAGTGAGATATGTAATATTGTTATTATACTCGAAGTTCATAGAAGTTACTGGGAAAGTAAACTTTTCATCAGAAGCTGATGCAGTTGCTTTATGGTGGAACTCAATAGCACTCAAACGATTCTTAATAAATGAGTTAGTAGTTACTGTACCAGCAACATTCATAGTATTAAATGGGTGATAAGAAGATGCTGCGCTAAGTGCATGAGCATTAGAGTTACCCACAACAGCTGTACCACCAGCATTTTTAATACCACCAAAGGTTGCAACAGCAATATCTCTAGGAGCACCTGTAAGTTCTTTCATAACAGTACCGAATCCGCTCCAAGTAACAGTAGCAATATCTTCGATACCTGCATCAACAGATGCTGAATTAACAGTAGCTTTATCTACCTGATAAATAACATTATCAAGTTTAAAGTACATAAAGTATTCTGGGGCAACAGCCCAATTAGATGTTGAAGCGTGAATACGAGTTCCAGCTGCGATAGTATTAGTTTTTAGAGTACCACCAGTTTGCCAAATAGATTGCTCTGCTACACGAGTAGCTGCTACTTGCGATTTTGCAGCAGCAAGAGTACTTGAAGTAAGAGCTTGCCACATATACCAATCTGCAAGAGGTTTTGTATTACCTGATTCATTAGTTTTTGCAGTAGTGCCGTTAGCAGCACCAGTAGTTTCTACGCCTGTTGGACGCATATATACTTGAATATTCCAATCAACAGGGTTGATTGCAGTATTAAATCTTTGTTGTGAACGATCAGGGCTAAGACCTGATTCGAGGGAAGTGATGTCTTGAGTAGCTGATGTAGAAGTAGCAGCAAAACCAGCCAATACCTCAAGTTTCCAGGTGTTAGCTGGAGTCATCGCAACAGCAACTGAGGCAGAACCACTAGTGGTACCAAGTATGTCAACTGTTGAAAAGAACACTTCAGAATTTCTCTGTAAATTGAGAGATGCCATGTTATTTCTCCTTAATTTTCTAGCCTATAGGCTGTGTTTAGATTAACCTCTGCTATTCCGTAAGGAGCAGCTAATCCTTCATCTGTAGCTATACTGTCTATTGTTATATCAAGTATACCTTTATCGGGATTTTCCCCCAGTTGGTGATAAACAACAAATTCAATGTCTTGAACTATATCATCTGCGAGGCTTTGGGAATTATCTTGTCCATATATGTATGCTCTTATAGTAACGTCTAATGTGGCTACCGTCAAATTTTTTGAATTAAAATCTCTATTTTCGGTTCCAGCAGATAGGTAAAGTGATGGAAAATCATTTACTTCATCAATAAATCTGATTCCCCTACTGACGTTATTAAAAACATTTAAATTATATGTATAGTTAGTACCGCCAACAGCTTGTCCATTAATCTCTTTTAACTTATCCACTAAAAGCGCTACTATCTCTTTTCTTCTAGATGCCATTAGTTAGCCCTTACTATTAAAAAATTACGTGCAAATACTGCAGCAACTACTTGCCTAATAGCAGTAACAGTTTGCTCACCAGGAGTATACCCATAAGATTCTAATGATCTGTATAAAGGATTTATAGTATAGCTTATTAGACTTTTTCTATAGTTAGGAAAAACTTGTACGCTACTAATAAAACGGCCTGATCTATTTTTTAAATCAGGAGGATTAGGAATTCCTGTTGTATCCATAGACTCAGTAAGTCTTTTTTGTACAAGCGCAGATAGTGCAACTCCTGATATAAAAGATTGAGCTGGTGACTGGTTTGTTTTATTTTTCTTTTTAGGCGGCGTAATATTAATGGTAGACATGGGAATACTACCGCCGGTAGGTATATCTATACTCAGCTGGGCGCCTTTATTACCAGATCTTGATCCTACTTTTAATGTTCTCTTAGGTTTTCCAGTAAATTTTTTTTTAAGATTTTTTTCAAAATCTTTATTCATTTCAGTTCCGAGTTCGTTTTTTAGCTGGCTTAATAGATTCTTTTCAAAACTGTCACTTAATGCGACCGCTATTTTTAAAGAATTTTTTTCAGGATTTGCTAAAAATCTACTTACATTATCAATGCTTGCTTTGAAAGGAGGAACTTTAAACTTATTATAAGGAAAAAGAAGAGTTGTAGCCTCTATCCTGCGTTCTCCATTAACAGTTATCATTTTAGTCAAAGTTAGTGCTGAAGACTTATTATAAAACATTTGCCCAGCTGGAGTTTTTTTCAAAGCTTCTAATAGTTTTTTACCACCACCGCCTTGTGCATTTCTCAGACTATCAACACGTTTTGGAGTATTTATTTTTGTTCCTGTTTCTTCTAAAGCTGTTAATCTATCTTGACTTTTTTTCCTTGTGCCTCCAGCAGTAATCTCACCTATTTGAACACCTTTATCAGTATCTTTTCGTGATAATTTAAGTTCTAGACCTGTCTCTAGTAATCCTCCTGCAGAATTTCCTTTGTTGACTTCGTTAAATCTTTCTCCAAATATTTGTCTAAAAAACCCTTTAGGATTGTCTGTATCTTCGTAAAATACATCTTTTGCAAGAGTCTTACTACCCCCTCTAACTGAGGCACCAGTTTGTGTTGCTAAAAGTTTTTCTACATTAAACTGAAACGACTGAGCTACCCCATCATATAAATTGGGATTTCTAATTAGTGCGGCATATTGATCAAACTCTTTAGTATTTGTTTTATTCTCTACTAAATAAGTTTTAAAAGCTACTATATTTTTACTATTATAAAGAGATCTTCGAGGAGTTTTCATTACTCAATAATCCTATATAAATCTAATATACGTTTGATATGTGGAGGAAAACTTGCAGCTAGGGGATATTTATCACCACGCTCGCCCTCAAGAGAGAATCCTTTTTTCTCTTGGTCTTGTTTATAAATTAGTTTAACAGTATCTAGCACTGCCATTTTAATATCTGATGGTACATCAGCAGTTTCATAGCCACCACGATATTCAACTCTAACCCCAGAAGGAAAAGGGGCAAAAGAAGGAGGACCACTTAAAGTCATAGCAGGATAGGAGCTACGCACTACAGGATAAGTTCCTCTAGTAGATAAATTACCAGTATCTTTTGTAATTTCTCCCATGTCTTTAGTAAAAGTATATTGACTAGAAGCATTATGATCATCTGTTGCTTGAGTAGTTTTATTAGCGCCATCAAAATGAAATAAACTTATAGTATCATTATCAGGAGCAAGTCTTTGATTAGAAGGGGTAAAAGCAGCTTTATACCTTGCACTATCAGATATTCTTAGTTCATCCATATAACCTACAAGATTTTCTCCTATTAGTACATTACTAGTAAAACTATTATTACTAGCAGCAAAACTAACATTTTGTATTAAATTACCATTTCTAAATAGTCTCATTTTCTGCGCTTGATTGTCAAAAGAAGCTGCTACATGCATAAATTCTCTAGGAGCATAATTAGAAGTAGTTCTACCTGCTTCAGGCTCTCCTAATGCTGTAATACTCGATCCACCTCTTCTCGAAGTAATAGATAGTGCATTAGCTGCAGCAAATTTAAACTCTAAATAATTAGTGGAATCATCATATATAGTAAATATATTATTAGCACCTATACTAGTAGTATCTTGTCTAATATATGCTTCTATAGTAAAATCACCATCCTCAAATTGAAAACTATTAGGAACTGTTGTGGCTTCTAAATTATCTGTTGCGGCAACAAATTGTACGGAAGATTTACCAAAACGTTTTACTCTGGTATTAATATGAGCTTGACCATTAAAAGATACAGATAAGGATTCTCCTTCTGTAGATAGTGGTCTACCTATAGATGTAGGATCTTTAAGCACTATATCATCATTACCATCATATTCAGAAACTAAATACACATTACTTAGTGGTAGTCTAGAAGTCATAACAGAAGTTTTACCTCCATCAAAGATTTCTACATAATCATTAGCTAATATTTCTTGACCTATATAGTGCTCTACCATACCAGTAGCATAAGTAATAGCATTTGTTATACGAGTATCTTGTGTATCGCTAGATATAGATAAGTAATTTTTAACGTCAGCTAAAGTGACAAACGGATACTTACCTAGATTTTGTTGTAGTCTGTCTACCATAATGTGTCCTTTCTAGTATTAAACTAGTTATATTTTTTTAACAGGTGCTACAACAACTTTTTTAACAGGAGCAGCTGATACTTTTGTTTTCTTTGTTTGCTCTAAAGTTTTAGGAGTGCCTAAAATAGATGCTGGGAGAGGTATTCCTTCATCCCATTTAGCAGCTAGTTGTTGTGCCTGATAATTACCCCAACCATGTCTATGAAGCCATGTTACGACTTCTTCTTTTGTTTTAATATAATCTGGAATTATAGATATATCCATTTTTTTACCTCTTTAAACATAGAAGGGGAGGCTGACCGCCTCCCCCAATTTTCGTATAACAATGTTAACTTAAACTTAGTTATTAACGTTACATGCGTAAGAATACTTAGTAGTATCCAGAGCAGCAGAAGCGTTAGTAGTAAGCGCTTTAAAATCAAAACGAGTTGACATATACATCGCAGTTACCTGCTGACGTGGTTCATACTCAGATTCAATTTCAATACCGCGACGTTCTGCGATCATAAAGCCTGGCTTATAGATGAGAACACCCTGATGACTACCTACAGCACCTTTAGTATCCATAAACTCAGAGATAGCAACTGGGATACCGTATACAGCACCAACTGAACCTGTGAGATATGTAGCATTAGCACCAAAGTTATCAACAGTTCTGAAATCACTATTTGATACCAGAGCATTGTAACCTTCAATTGAAGTAACAAATACAAGATCGTTACCTAATTGTAGACCATACTTACCTAATACTGAGCGAGCAGCAGCAATATTAGCAGGAGTAATATCAGCGTTAAGACCGTTAGCAGCAGCAGCAAGACCTGCAGAAGCGGCTTGAGTAACAACACCAGTAATTACAGAAGGATTAGATCCACCACGAGTAATTGCAGCAGCAGGATTGGCATTAAAGCCAGCAACAGCACCGGAACCACGAAGGATAGATTTATCAATAGACCGTGCGAGACGACGAGTTGCTGCAGCACGCAGGAAGTCGATAAGAGGAAGAACTGTATCTTCTTCTTCGTCTTTTGCAAGGTGAGTAGTAGCCATGAATTTATGGGGAGTAAAGTCTACAGACTTAATTACATTCTGGTTACTAGTAGGAACGTTTGCCTGATCATTAATGCCTGTAGCAAAAGTTCCAGACTGGAACATTGCGACATCACCATCAGTATCTTCATCAGCAACTGGTACTCTGAAGTTACGGGCATCTACCGTCATACGGTTAAACATAGGAGCAATAATAAGTTGCTGCTCCATTTCAGTATAGATGTTGCTTGAGAAGTTACTCAAGAACTGATCTACAGTAGTAACGGCTTTCATGCGCGAACCTAAGTTGGTATCGAACACATCACGCTTGTTGAGCATTTTAGAAAGCATAACAGCGTTAGCCATTTCTTTCTCGCTAAACTGCGATTGAGCAGTGCTACGTGAGTTTTCTTGGAATTGCATTTTAGAAGTTTGCAACGCCTTAATCTCATCTTGGTACTTAACCATTTGAGATTTGAGTTCTGCTAGTTCTTCGCTTGCAGCTTTTGCAGCAATAGCAGCTTTTTCTTGTGCGTCTGACTCTTTAATAATAGCTTCGCCAGTTTTTTCAACTAGTTGGGCAACTTGAGGCTCAGACACGGTTGCGACAGGTGCCGCCTTAGTCTCGATATTAGCCTCTTCTTTGAGGGTTTCGAGATTAATTGTATCTACGACTTGATCAGCCATGGGTTCATTCTCCTTATCAGAATTATTGTGAAGCTCTTTAGTCAGACTTTCGTTAGAATCCTTGTCTTCACCGATTTGTGTTTTGGTTTCGACTGGTGAAGAAAGTTCGTCTGCATTCACATTAAGAACATTATCACAGTCTTTTCCATTAGAGTCAATCTCTAAAAACTTAAAGATTGGGCTTTGGGCGGTTGCGAGTTTAACTACCCTAAACATTTTTTCGTTATAGTTTACTAAATCATTGTGTTGAAGATTTTCAGTGTCTACTGACAGTAAATTAATCATTGGAATTTCTTCGTCAGCATCTCTGATAACGAGTTCTTCTTCCTCTTCTTCTTTTACTTCAATTTCTTCTGATTTTTCTTCAATATCAGATTCAGCTTTTACTTCAATTGACTCTTCGACTGCGTCTTCAGTAACATCGGTTTTGATTTCCACCTCTAATTCAGTCTTTTCGTCAATATCTTCAATAGTGTCTTTTGCTTGAGACATTGCTTCCTCCTCTGTTGGAGATAGAGGACGTTCACTTACAATTTCCTCTGACTCCATGTTAAGAATGGGCACACCCATCATAGTAATATCGTGCGTATGCGGAGGTTCCCCAGCACTTAGCACGGCACCGTTGAGGATGCGGTGTGCATGATTAGACATATGAGAGGCATAAGTAGTCACCCCATTATCGCTTGCATCTAATTCAACAGTATGATAATGACCACCAACTACACTGGTAATACCAGCAGTAACTTCGTTCATCATCTTTTGTTCATCGTGAGATACATCAGCATCTATTGATGTAACAAATTCTTTATAATCTTGGTCATTATCAAAACTTTTACGTATTGAAAATAGTGAGTCTTGATTACATGGAACACTAACTACAGATATTTCTAAAAGTTCTACATCTGTAATAGTCATAGAGTCATCTTCTCTATTATATTTACCATCTTTAACTCTAAAGCCTACTGAGAAACTTTTTAAAGCTCCATCTTTGATTAGGGTTTGTACTCCATGAAGCTTTTCAGCAGCTTCACTTACGGAACCTTCAACAAATATACCTTTTTTATCAACTTGAATCTTATCAATACGCCCAATAGGAGTATCATGTTTATGTTGATAAAGCATTACAGGATTTCTTCTAAAATTTTCTACGCCTTTAGCCCATGCTTCAGCAGTGACAACGTCACCAGAACGATCTTTAGCAGTGGTATTAGCATATCCAGCAATTTTAAGAGATTTTGATCCTTTTTTTAAGGCTTTTGTTTCGAAGGAACTGTTTAGATATAATGTTTTATTCGTCATTTGTTGCTTCCTCGACTGTAGAATCCCCTTCAACGGGTCTTCCACCTTGTGTAGCGTCTGTTGCACTACCTGTTATATTTTGTGGTACTCTTATAGTATCATTATCTTCTAATTTTGGAAATTTTAATCCCTCACGAGCCTCATTTGGGGTTATGATTCCTGTATTAACCAGAGTAGAATAATAAATAGCTTGTGTTCTATTATCTGGTTGTAGTGCCGGAACTACAAGTCTATCAGGACGAATAGTAACACCATTATTAAAGAAATGTGAAAAGGCACTTCCAAACTGATTTAACATAGGAAGTATAGTCTGTAAATAAAATAATTTTTGATTTGCATCTATATTAGCATTATTACCTGATTTAAGTAGGACATATGGAACACCTAAAGCTTTAGCCATATCCATCTGTATACGCTCTATAGAATTTTCAAAATCTAGTTTATCAAAACTTACAGCAGAAAAGGGATCAATCTTAAGTCCTCCATCTAAAATAGCTGGATTACGTGCGCCATCAAAAATAGTATTATAAGTAGAGCGCCAAGACTCAAGTAATCTTTGTTTTACTCTTTGTGAGAGTATATTATCTGTAGACAATACAAAACCTGGAAGAGCATTATTCTTAAAGAACTGTCTTTGAAACTTAATCATATAGTAGTAAAGTTCCATTAACTTAAGTAGGGATTTAAGTTTAGAAGTACCTCTAAAAATAGATTCATCATTTTCAGCCATTACATGTATAATTTCTTCAGGAGCAAACTGAATAGCATCTGCTTTCCTAGTTTGTTTTCTACCAGTAAAAAAGTTATCAGATGCTTGTTGATTAGCTATCAAATAGTTGTAATGATTTACAAAAGTAACAGGATCAGGTACTACTTCTACATCGTTTGCAGGTAGTAAATAAATATCATTACCATCATAATAAAAGAAAGCATTACCATCTAACATAAAATCTAAAAAAGCTCTTCTAAAGAATCTTACTCTGTCTTCAAAAGGATTAGGTTTTATATTTAGTAATCTATTAACTTTTTTAGCAGGACTATTACCCTCAACTATAAAAGGTATTTCAACACATGAGTTTATAATCATCTCAACAGAACGATGAACAACTTCAATTTCTCTATAAGCTTGTTCAAAATCTACAATTGTTTCTGGAGAAGCATAAGGCGATAAAGCAGCAATAGATGGCTGTGCTGGATTAAGCTTTTCAGCTATCCATTCTCTAAATCCCATTTTATTATCTGCCATTTTTTGTCCTTTGTATGTCTAACCAATTTTTAATTTTAGGTGCTAAATGGTTAGAGTAAGTCTGTCCGTATAGTGAGTGTAGCTGTTTATGATGTTTAGAGCATAGAGTAAATAAATTTTTATGACTCAAATCATCTTCACAATCTTTTGCAAAAATAACTCTTAATTCTTTAATTTTTTCAACACTATCTACTTCTTTTATGCTGTTCTTAGCACACCATTTACCAAACAATTCACTTACACTGTATAAATGATGTAGCTCTAATTTAGTTTTACTACTACAGATATAGCAATCTTCTCTAGTTTTGTAATCTTTCTTAATATAGTCTCGTATATACTTAATTGGAAATCTTTTTAAATCGCTCAATTACACTCCACCTCATATCATAATGCTTTGTATCAGTATTCAATCCTACATCATCTTCTGGTAAGTTTAACACTTTCCCACCAACTGTGTCAAGATATTTTAAATTTAAATACTTCTTAAGTAAATAAGATACTATTATGTCATCTCCACGCTTAGGATAACCTATTTTATCTATATCTTTTTTTAATAAATCTAAAGCAGATTGTTTAATTAAAGTTATAGCCCCCGCTATAAAGTCTACTTTAGCATTCTCATTCCAATGGTCAGTTAATTCTTGATATGAATTAGCAGATTCTACTCCTGATTTTCCATAAACACCAACTATAGGTAATTGTTTATCATACATTTTTTTAACTAAAGAGGGATGAGGCATTAGATCATCATCTACTATTAGCTTATAAGGTTCGTCATATTCAAAACAACGCACCCATCTTTCCATGCATAACCAGTTTTTTTCATTATTTATAACATCTATGCCATCACCTAGATAAGGAAAAGGATTATCAGGATTATTATTAACTATAGTAACAGGCATAATAGTTTTATAAGTTCTAGCTATATTGTCTACATTGTCTGGTCTTTTGTAGTTTAATATTATTAATCTTATATTATCCATAAATAGATACACCACTCATTTTAGAATGAGTATATATAGCATATCTTACAGAATCACTAGGATGAGAAGTCCAATCATGAATTGGTTTAGGATTTTCTGTATTAGGATTCCATCTATAAGAGCTCATAGCAGAATAAGTGTGTTTTCCTCCCATAGTATCAAAATACAAATTGTCATTTTCTATTAAAGACTGTAAACAAGCTATACCGTCATTAACAGACTTAATAGCATTTTCACAATATATATCATAGTCATAAGCAAAATCAGCTTTTACTTGTTGAGCTGCTGAATCTATGTATATAGTTTCTATGTTCCACCTATCTATTTGTTCTTGTATTGCACCAGCTAACTCAGAAGTAGTAGATTCTTTTGAAATATATTCATCTAGTATATAATATGATTCACCATCATATCCTATAACAACAAATACATTCTCATCTCTATACCCAACATCGAGTCCTGCAATAATCTCTGAGTATCTATTTTCTGCATAATCATCAATATGTTTTGTTTCATCTAAATACTCATATATCTGTGCTTCTGTGGTAGTCCACTCACACTCATATTCCTGGGCAAAAAGTGCTCTTGTAGAGGTTCTTTTAGCTTCCATAACATCTTTTTCAGATAGTAAAGGATTAGCTCTCCAAGTATGTATAGAAGATCCCCATTCATCATACTCATCATCTTTTCCTCTCATAAAATATTCGTATAAATAGTTACCTTTACCACGTGGAGTAGAGATCCATAAACATCTAGAATTATTAAAGGTAGACAATGCAGGACGTAAATCACGAGTAAAATATTCATCATGAGGTATAATCGCGGCTTCATCTACAATTAGTAAATTAGCAGCACGACCAACTAACGAGTCTCTATTATTAGCTGATAATAATCTAAAAATAGATCCATTGATAAGTTTAACTACTTTATCTTTCTGATTAAACTTATCAACCTCAAGTTCCATACTTTTAATTAAATCAGTAACATAGTCCCAAATAATAGAAGATAGTGAAAAGTTAGGAGCAACTACCATAACCTGTTGACCAGGTTCTAGTAACTTAGCAAACGCAATTATAGCAGCAGAATAAGATTTTCCAGTACGGCGAGCAGCTACATGCACAAAAAATCTATTTTCTTCTAGACCTTGTAACATAGCTTTTTGAGACTCATTAAAAACTACATTTTGTGGTAGTCTACTGCATAACTTATCTACATTAATCTTAAAAAATTTATCGTTCATTTAGGTAACATATTATATAGTACAGAAAATACAGTTATTAATCCGGCTACAACTCCACCAAACCACAGTAAGGTGTGTAAAGAAGTTTTACCTTTAATAGCAAGCTCACTTACATCATTTAGTTTATTATGGATTACTTTTAATTCTCTAGATATATCATTCATATTCTCCATAATAATCTTATGCCTTACTTCACACACTGCTTCGTGCGAAGAAATATTCGCTTTGTTAGTTTGAGAACGTTCATGTAGAATATCTAGTTCTGCCTGCACTTGGTCTAACTCTCTTATATTATCTGGCATAATTACTCCGCATAGTGTTGCTATACTTTTTATTTTAATTACTCAGCATAGTACTCATGTCCTGCGTACCATGCAGCAATTGTATATCTATTTAATTTTGTAACTTCTTTTACACCGTGTGTATAATTGTCATTAGATGGAAAAATAACTAACGAACCTTGTTTTGGTTTTATTTCAATATCAAAACCAGGAAAATATATTTCTCCACCTTCATAATCGTCATTTATGTAAAAAATTGCAGAGTATGTTCTATAGTTAGTTGGATGCTCTACTCCTTTTTGATCTTCTAAACCATTGCCTTTAGTCCAAGAGTTATCAGAGTGTACGCTCATGCTATCTCCAGGAAACCATCGTACTAATTCTGTATTCTCAGGATAACTATATTCTCCATAGTAGTCTATAATTTCTTTCTGAGCAATAAATCTTGCTATATTTAAAACTCTTTCTGTTTGTCCAAAAGGATCTGGCATGCTTCTATGTAAGTTTTTATAAGGTATTGTCTTATCTTTAAACATACCTATAACTTGATTATCATTAATAAAAGCAGCTGGATTAGTATCAGCAACATTATACAACCATGTACAAGTATCTTTATTCAAAGCATCTACAATTTCTACAGGAGGTTTAAGCATAGTATTTTCTATTATAAATTGGCTGGATGTGATATACCTGGTATATTACCTGATACTATAGGTGCTTCTTCTGCATCATCGTTTGATCTAGCAAATGAATCATGAAGTTGTTGAATAAAAGTAGCGCGATCTGCGTCAAAATAAAACTCAGCAGTAAGAGGTACTTCTATTCTAGAACCATCTTTTCTCATAAAATAACGAGATACACTACCATCTGTCATTCCATCTTCAATCACTTTAGTAATAGCTTTCTTAAAAGTTTGTCCTTGTAGTCTGTATTGTACTTTATACATTGTTAACATTTTTTCCCCCATTAACAGTTATGTTTTAATTATATAATTAACAACACTACTTGGCAAGGTTGTAGTTAAAGCAGGAATGCTCAATGCAGGTACTGTAAGAGCAGGAATAGATAGTCCAGGCACAGCTAATGCAGGAACTGTGTGCGTATGTCCTGCTACAGAAAGTGAAGGAACAGATAGACCAGGAACAGATAAACCTGGAACAGATAGTCCAGGAACTGCGTGATTGTGGCTTGCTACCGAAAGTGAAGGAATAGATAAACCAGGAACTGAGAGTCCTGGTACAGAGTGTGTATGTGCAGCATTTACGTTGTCAGTTAGAGCAGTACCAGTTGCAGAGTCTTTTGCTGATGTAGCAAAAGTTCCTGTTGTATTTGTTCTACCTGCAGTAGTAGATCCAGTAGTACCTGTGCCTGTTGTACCAGTACCAGTAGTACCTGTACCTGTTGTAGAAGTTCTACTACCAGAAGTTGCGGTACCAGTTGTGCCTGTACCTGTCGTACCTGTGCCAGTAGTACCTGTGCCTGTTGTAGAAGCAGTACTACCAGAAGTACCAGTACCTGTATTAGCAGTACCTGTTGTGCCAGTACCAGTATTAGATGTACCGGTAGTAGATGTTGCGTTAGTAATAACACTAGATGCAGCAGCAGAACCAGTCTCAGCGCCTAAAGTGCTATTATTAGAACCTTTACCTAAGGGGACTCTATCCCTTAAATCAGGAAGACCAAAAGTAGAAGATCCATTACCTGCACCATAAGCAGTCCCGATTACTGCAAATAGTCGTGCATAAGTTGTTCTACTTACGTCAGACCCGTCACAGAGTAAAAATGCAGCTGTTGGTGCAGAAGTGCCTCCAAAAGGTAAGATAGATCCAGAGGGTAGAATTTCAAATCCACCTGCAGTAGATCCATCATGTACACGCAACCCTTCAGTTGCTGTATCATATGAGAGTTCGCCAGCAGCACCTGTAAACGAGTTATTCTGTGCGGTTGTACCTCTCCTAAGTTGTAGTGCTGTAGCCATTTATTGCTCCTTATTTTCTATTTTATAGTGTGCCGCAATCAAGAGTCCCTGTTATTGTTACATCCCCTGTGACAGCTAATTTAGCAGATCCAGGACTAATATTACCAATAGAAATATTTCCGCCAACATGTACATTACCAGTGGCAGTTCCATTACCAAGAGTAACAGTAGCGTTAGAGGCAAGCTCTAATTTATTTGTGGCATCTATTCCTAAACCGCCTAAAAATTTATCAACTTTTGTAGTCATAGTAACCTTTCTATCACATTTAACCTAACTGGTCAATATATTTCTTATAATGTACCTAAGTCTAGAGTAGCACCTGCTAGAGTAGCTTGTTTAGAATCTATTTGAGTTTGGATTGCACTAGTCACACCATCAACGTAACCAAGTTCAGTAGCAGTCACTGCTGAGGCAGTAACTTTACCAGACCCATCAGATACTAAAGCACGAGAAGCGGTTAGATTGCCTGTAGTAATTGTAGATACCGCTCCTGCAATGTTAGCAACTCTTCTAGCTTCTATAGCAGTAGCTTCTGTGACTCCAGCAGATAGCTGAGTCTGAATAGCACTTGATACGCCATCTAGATAACCTACCTCAGTTGAAGTTACAGCAGATACTGCTACTTTGCCAGATCCGTCTGATACTAAAGCTCTTGAAGCAGTTAAGTCAGCGTCATCAATAGTGGTAGCTGCTCCAGTAATGGTAGCTTGTTTAGAATCAATTTGGGTTTGAATAGCACTAGTTACACCATCAACATAACCTAACTCAGTAGCGGTAACTGCTGAAGCAGCAACTTTACCACTTCCATCTGAAACTACAGCTCTTGAAGCTGTTAAGTTTGTATCATCAATAGTAGTAGCCGCACCCGTAATGGTGGCTTGTTTAGAGTCAATCTGTGTTTGTATAGCACTAGTTACTCCGTCTAAATAACCAACTTCGGTACTAGTTACAGCAGAAATAGCAATCTTACCTGAACCGTCAGATACAACAGCTCTTGAAGCTGTTAAATTGTCTTTATAAACAGTAGATACAGCACCCGAACGGTTATCTGTAATTGCAGTATTTAAATCTGCGCCATTATATTTAACTGAGGTAGCAGTAAATTGTCCTACAGATAGATTAGCAGCTCCAGTAGGACTAATAGCAATATTAGAATCAGGATCTCTAGTTTCGGATAGTGTAAAAAACTTAGCTGACTCATCATAATAGAGAGCAGCATTACCAGAAGTACCACGATTAAAGAATATGCCAACATCTGCACTAGGAGCACCCGATACAGCATTAGCAAGCATGATAAATCTGTCTTGAATTATTTTATTTTCTGAATTAACAGTTGTGGTATCGCCATTAACTGTTAAGTTACCTGTGACAACTAAGTCATCACTCATATTTACTTGACCAGTAAATGTAGCCCCAGCTAAAGGAGCTTTTGTATTTAATTGTGTTTGTATAGCAGAGCTAACACCATCTAAATAACCAATTTCTGTAGATGTTACAACTGATACTGCTACTTTTCCTGAACCGTCAGAAACTAGAGCCCGACTCGCAGTTAAATCTGCATCATCAATAGTTGTAGCTGCACCTGTTATAGTAGCTTGTTTAGAGTCTATCTGAGTCTGTATAGCAGATGTAACTCCGTCAACATATCCTAACTCAGTAG
>Ga0208134_1000102_pt1 | contig 49354 bp, 76 predicted proteins | sample VirMetDEL_Mar_31_FD_184515 | JGI IMG/M metagenome (GOLD analysis project Ga0208134, IMG submission 184515) | Aqueous microbial communities from the Delaware River and Bay under freshwater to marine salinity gradient to study organic matter... | ecosystem: Environmental > Aquatic > Marine >...
AGACGTAGCTCTTACTTCAAATAATGGACAAGCTTTATTTGAATTTTCATTCAAAACGGAGTATACTTCAGGAGGATCTTTACAAACAGCATTTCCTGTTAATGCAGCATCTAATAATAGCTTATCAGTAGATGCCTATAATGCAAGCTCTACAATGACTATAGATGAAAGTGGGAGGCAAAAACTATTAGATTTAATATGCAGCGATACATCTGTTTATTATGATTTTAAAGATGCTATGATTCTAAAAAAAGGCGATACAATGTCAATAAAAGTAAAATCTAAGAACATTGGAGATACTGGACATATTGCACTTTTTGTTTATGAAACGAGTGGGGAGTAATTATGGATTTTAAGTTAATAGATTCTACAGGAAAAGAATACGGAGTAAAAGTAGATAGTGAGAACCGAGCGCATGTTGATGCTGTATCTAAAGACACTTCAATTAATGCGGCACTTAATGGCGAATCGTATAATATAAACTCTGGCTCTATTACTTTAACTACAGGTAATGAAAGTGGAGTAATATATCTTAAAAACAATGAGGAAAAGCATCTAGTAATTAAAGAGATTATCGTCATACTAGGAGGATCTACAGGAGGTTCTGGAGAAGGTGAAGTTAAGATAGTAAAAAATCCTAGCACAGGGACTTTAATAACTAACGCTACAAATGCTAGTATAGTAGAAAATAGAAACTTTAGTTCTAGTAGAGAGCTAGAAGCTAGTGTATATAAGGGAATAGAAGGGGCTGCTGTAACAAATGGCGACACATTTGCTACAACTACAAGATCATCTTTTCCCACTGTAATTACTTTTGATGCAAGTGCAATAGTCCTAGCAAAAGGTAACTCTATTGCCGTAAACTTTACACCTCCAACATCAAATGCGAGTCAAACAATAAAAATAGCTATAACAGCATATTTAATATAAGGGAATATTATGGAATTTATTATAAAAGACGGAACAGGTAAAGGAAATAAAGTTAAAGTTGATGCTGATAATAACCTCAGAACAAAAGGTATTTTTGAAACAGAGCAGCAATCTCAAGCTCTTAAAGGAAAATCATTCCAAATAGGGACAGGAGTTGCAAATCTTACTTCAGGAAGTGAATCGGCAGTAATACTTTTTAGAAACAATGAGGACTCTGATGTACTTCTAACTGGAGTAAATATAACATCTAAGAGCTTTACTGGCAGCACAGATGAAGTAGTATTAGCTAAAGTATACCTACAAGGCGACAGTTTAAGCGCAGGAGTAGCTTCAGCAGCTCTAAATAATAACTTTGGATCTTCTATAGAACTACAAGCTGACATAGAAGTAGGAGGAGAGGCTCAAACAGTTGTTAACGGAATAGCTTCAGGAGCATTTTTTATCCCAATTAACGGATTCTTTTCTACTGATATAGCATGGGTTATACCAAAAGGAACTACGATAGCATTATCATATACTCCGGGGTCAGGGAATACATCATGGTTAGTTACAACTACTCTAGAAGCTACTTTAATAGAAAAGGATTAGAATGTATAAAATAGAATGGGCTGAAATGAAAGCATTTATTAGCAGTAATCAAGCAGAGTTTAAATTTTTAGAAATGCCTAATGATTATATAGTAGTTGCTAGAGACTCTTGGTTTGAATTAGAGTGTTATTTGACTAAGACTAATCCAAGAAATCAAGATCAAATTGAGTTTGAGGACGACTTTAAAGCTCTAGAAGAGAAGCTTAATAAGCCAATGAAACAGTCATCATTCACTTCAAAAGAAGAAAATGGATTAAAACTATTTACGAGAACTCACGGAGCATCATACGATCTAGAAATAGGATCAGGTAACTGTGACTTTGTAATACCATATAATCAAGTAAAATTTAATGCACTTGAAATAGTAGGGTGTGAAAAAGGAGATACTATAAGTCTTCAAATATTAGATTCGGACTCGGGTATAGTATCAACAGTTCCTAATTTCATGTTAAATCAATTTGGATTCTCAGTAGGTGTTCCTGATGGATTTTATGTTAGGGAATCTAAATATGATGCAGACTTATTTTTTGGATTAAAAATTAGAATAATGTATGACAGTATATCGGCTAAGAACATACATATAAACTATATACTACATGAGTTAAAATAATGAGAACAATAACAATAGGCTTTTCAAAAAACTCAGATAATAAGATATTTTCTGTAGGGTTGCAAGAGTATATGAACAGGGACTATTCTCACTGTTTCATCAAGTTTAACACGAAGCACCACCTAGGAGATAACGCAATATACCACTCAAGTCTTTCGGCAGGAATAGGGTATATGAGTCAGACCATATTTGAAGAAGATAACACGATAGTAATGCTATATGAACTAGAAGTATCAGAAGAAGTATATAAAGAGATAAAACAAGCATTATTTAAAGTATGTGGTAGAAAATATGGACTAATGCAAAATTTAGGAATACTTACAGTAGATTTATTAAGAAATATTGGAATAAAGGCTAAAAATCCATTCGTAAAGGGTGAAAATTGTTCAGAAATGGTGTATAGACATGTTCTTATGAGTCTTTTTCCAGAACATAAATACGATCCAGATACAATAACGCCAAGTGAAGTAGAAGATATATTAAATAAAGTAGCAAAAAGAATATAAAAACAACAAGTTGTAAGATTTTAAAGGTTTTTTTCGCAGGTATAATGCAAAATTTAACAACTATATATAGGAGAATACTATGGATAAGAAAGAACTTAAAAGAGAAATGCTTAAAATGCTAAAGTCCGATATGGTCGGAATGAAGAAGAAAGGTAAGAAAGATCTATTTGAAGGTAAAATGCCTAAAAAAATGGAAAAAGTTACCGTTATGTCTGATTCTAAAGAAGGATTAATGGAAGGTCTTTCTAAAGCAGAGCAGATTATGAAAGCTAAGCTAGGTGACAAAAAAGAATCTAAAAAGGAATCTAAAGGTGAAGAATGTGACATGTGTGACATGGATCCTTGTTGTTGCGAAGAATAATATAAAATTAGGAGATAAATATGTCCAGAATACTTACTGGTGATAAACTGGTTGAGTCAGTGCGTAACCGTGCAATGGTTCCTGATGACACAAGCGTATATACCGATCAAAACATACTAGATATTGCTAACGAAGAGATGGACGTTCAGTTATTAGACAAGCTGCTCAGGCTACACGAAGAACATCTAACTACTCATGTAGAGATTCCTAGAAACGATGAAGGTATATATGATATACCATATAGAGCTGTAGGAAATAAGTTACGTGGTATAGTTACTATTTCTAATAGTACTCAATCTGAAATGACACAAGTATCTATAGGAGAACTTCCTGATTATAGTTATGGAGACTCTACATCTGGAATGGATAAATTCTATGTAGAATCTAATCAAATAAAGTTTATAAACCCTACTAGATCTTATGACAGTGTTAAAATATATTTTTACATTAGACCTAATGTTTTAACAAAACTAGATGCATGTGGTGTTATTGAAGAAATAATTGACAATGGAACAGTAGTTAAATTCAAATTTAATAGCTTACCGAGAACTTATTCAGATTTATTAACTTACGATTTTGTAGGAGCTAAAACTCCTAATAAAATAAAAGGTTGGGATATAGATCCTATAGCAGAATCTGTTAGTTATATATTAGGAGAAATGTCATTTAATAGAAGTGATATTGAACCGTTTTTAAATGATATAAAAAAAGGTGATTATATATGTAAAGCGGAGGAATCTCCGGTTCCAAATATTCCCACTGAAATGCACCCGTTGTTAGCTCAACTATCTGCTGTGCATATTCTAGAAGCTTTGGGAGATAGTGAAGGACTCGCTAATGCTGAAAGAAGACTTGCTAAAATAACTAGATCAGTTACTGAATTAGTAGATGATAGAGTTGAACTTGCTCCTAAGAAAATAAAACCCAGACATGGTACTCTTAATGAAGCTAGACTAGGATCAAACAAAAGAAGAAGAGGTAGATAATGTCACAAAGAGCTAATCTAATAAAATGTGCTGGTTTAATTACCCACGGTTCAGAGTTATCTGTTCAAGAGGGATCATTAAAACAAGCGACTAATGTAAATATAGATGAAGATGGTGTTATTACATCAAGAAGAGGTCTTTCAGACTATGGAAACCCTACTGACGATATAACAGAAAAAAGAGTTAAGCAATTAATAGAATACAAAGAAAGATTATTTAGACACTTTGAAGATAAAATACAATTCGAAGATAATACTGGAATTTTTCAAGATATAGAAGGGACTTACACAGAAGTTCGTAGTGGTTATAGAATAAAATGGAAAGAAACAAAAAGTAATTTATATTTTACAACTGAAGAAGGTATAAAAAGAATCTCTGTAAAGAATAACTCAGAGTTAACTTCTACAGGTTCTGTTAAAATAGAACAAGCAGGAGTTCCTAAAGCTGCGTACCTTGAAGGCGATTTTGAAGAGAAAATAGGAGGATTCCTACCAGCACAATCTAAAGTTTCTTACAGGTTTATATTTGGTAGAAAAGATGCTAATGGAAACTTATTACTTGGTTCTCAAAGTGCTAGACATATCGTTACAAACTTAAACGATAGAGTGTTAGAATACGAAACAGCAAGTATAACTATAGCTCAAAGTGCAGACCCTGCAAATAGATATATTATAAACGATTCTGACTACATAGTAGTACCATCTGTTAATACTAAAACAACATTCTATTTTAAAAGATCTACAGGATTAAGTGTACCTAAACCTCAAAAAGCTGATACAATAGGAAGTTCTTTTGTTCAAGTAGATATAAGTAATATATTCAATCCTAATATAGTTAATAATGTTTTTAACACAGATACTGACTATGTTATAGGAGATAAAGTAGCATATGATGATTCGGCAAATATAGTAAACTATGTATGCATAGCTGATACAACTCCGGGGAGTCCGGAGCTACCAACTGACGTGTTATTTTGGCAAGAAATCCCTTATGATATAGCAGAAGACATTGTGTATAATACAGCGGTAGCTGGAGTATTAGCGAACGAATTAGCTTCTAGTCTTTCTACATATGATGTAACTTTAACAGCTAGTACAATTGTATTAACTAGTGAAGAAGAAGGCAACATAGACGACATAAGTGTAGATATGGTTGATAGCGGAAATTCAGGAGAATCTCCATTAACTTCTACAAATATATCAGGATCTGTTGTAGAAGGAGCTGAAGGAAACGTAAGACTTAGTTTAGTAATACCTCCTACTATAACTGATGATTATTTTGTACAACTTTATAGAACATCTTTTCTTACTAAACCAGAAGGATTAGAACTTAGTGATATAGATCCGGGAGACGAGAATAACTTAGTTTACGAAGCTGGTATTACTGCAAATGACATACTTGCAGGAGAGATACAAGTGTATGACGATAGACCAGAGTCATTTAGAAACTCAGGAGCGTCTTTATATACTAACGAAATAACAGGAGAAGGTGTGCTTCAAGCAAACGATCCTCCTCCAATAGCATTAGATATAGAGTTATTTAGAAGCTCTATGTTCTATGCAAATACAAAATCCTCACATAAAACAGAAATTAGTTTAATATCTGTTAATGATTTTGAAACATTTAAAACAAGAATGATTATAGGAAATTCATCAAAAACAAGATATTATACTTTTTCAGATTCTGAAGGAACAAATGAATACGGAGGAGATATACTATTATCTGATTCAACATCAATATCACTTTCTTTAGATGAAACAGCTCGTAGTATTGTAAAAATAATTAACAAAGATGTAGATTCTTTAGTGAACGCTTTTTATCTATCTGGAGCTAGAGACCTTCCGGGAAATATATTGTTTGAAGCAAGAGATCTTACAGACGATCCTTTTTTCATATCTATAGAATCAGGATATGATACTTTTCAGATAGGAAATTCTTATGTTGAAGAAGACAATGTTACATATGAAGGTGTGGATTATAAATGTATAGCAGATGTTTCTGGAGAATTACCAACAAACACTTTGTTTTGGGAAGTATTCAACATAGAAAAAGAAGTTAGTCCTGATTTAGCAGTTTCTAAAGTAATGTCTAGATTATTAGGCACAGGTTCTGCAACAAAAGTAACCGTTGATGATCATGGTTTTTCAGAATCAGACACTATACGAGTAAACTATACAGCAGAGAATAATCCTAAATCTTATTTAGAGGGTGAATCATATAATATAGGTGATAAAGTATCATACGGATCACATTGTTATGAGTCATTACAAAATAATAATATAAGTATTCCACCAGAAACTCCTTTCAGTAATACAGATTGGAACTATCTTTATCCTAGTTCTTTTTCTGGTAATTACGTTATAAGTAATGTAACAACTAACGATTTTACAATAGAATATCCTTTAGCTTTAAGTATAGACTCTGGAATAAATGGATCTATATTCTCTATCGAAAATACATCTGTTTCTGACCCTGTGTTAGAATCTGATAATTTAGAAGTAGCTAATAGATTATACTATTCAAAAGTAAGTGAACCAGAAGCTGTTCCTGCAATCAATTTTATAGATGTTGGAGCAAAGGATGAAGAAATTAGTAGAATAATATCTTTAAGAGATAATCTATTTGTACTAAAACAAGATGGGATCTATATAGTATCTGGAACTTCCGCTCCTAACTTTTCTGTAAGATTACTAGATAACACAAGAATACTTGCTCCTGACAGTGCAGTAGTATTAAATAACCAGATATTTTGCTTAACAGAACAAGGGGTGACTGTTATTACAGACTCTGGGGCTGGAGTAATATCTAGAGGTATTGAAAATCTAATAGACCCAATAAGTAATGCTAGTTATGATTATAGACCAAATACTTTTGGTATAGCTTATGAAAATGATAGGTCATATTTATTATTTGCACCATCAGACGATGGGGATTCTTCAGCAACACAAGCATATAGATATAATATATTTGAAAGAACATGGTCTAGATGGGAATACTCAGCTACGTGTGGTCATGTAATGGAGAGAGATAATAAACTGTATGTAGGTAATGGAGATAGAAATTACGTTTCTCAAGAAAGAAAAAACTTTGACAGGACAGATAATTGCGATAGAGAATTTGATGTATTCATATCTTCTAGAGGTGTAGAAGGACTTGAAATAGAATTATCATCAACAGAAGATGTTGCAATAAATGATGTACTGGTGCAAACTCAAGAAGTATCTGCTAATTTTATAAATAGAAGAATATTAGCAAAAATGGATAAGCTAGACACTGGTACAGAACTTACAGGATTCATAGCTAATGGAAATTCTAATAATATAATAGCTACGACCCCATATCCACACCTTTTACAAGACCTCAGCACTTGGTCTTTTAAAATTACTTATACAAATGATCAAAACCAAGAGATGATAGAAATACAAGAACATATTGTAACTAAACTGAGTGAGTTTCAATTTTCTATAAATTATGACAATAGTGATAACTCTTTACTAAACATAGATGTAAGAGATTTCTATAGTAGAACTTTTTTTATAGAAACTGGGGAAGATATTACAGTTAATGTAAACGCATTGAATAACTACTTATTTATAAGAGATCCTGTACAATATCAAGGTCTTTCTTATGTGTCTGGAATATCTGATAAAAGTATAAATTTAAACAATATACTAGAGAGCGTTAATACTTTAGTAGATGAACTTAATGCTTTTGGTACTATAACGAGTCTAAAAGATTATAAGAAACCAGAAGCTGTTACGTTTGAAGCTTATATAACATCTATAGATTATAGAATAAATTTAGTAACTGTTCATACCGAGAGACCTTTTTTACAACAAGATATTACTGTATTTAAGAGTATAAAAAAAGTTACAGAATGGAACCCTCAACATTTTGGAGACCCTTCTGCACTTAAACAAGTTAGTGCTGTTACTATACTTTTTGATCAAAACAATTTTTCTATAGCAAGAGCAAAGTTTTCATCTGATTTATCACAATCGTTATCTGAAACTCCTATTAATGGTAAAGGTATAGCTTATTTTGGAGATATGACTTGGGATAACCCTAATAGTTATTGGGGAGGACAAGGTAACGATGTGCCTTATAGGACGATAGTTCCTAGAGAGAAGCAGAAATGTAGATATTTGTCAATAACATTTGAGCATAATAATGCTAGAGAAGAGTTTAGAATACTAGGTATAACAGGCGTAGTACGTCCAATTAGTTCTAGAGGATACAAGTAATGAAATTAAATAACACCAGACAGATTAGAGCTGAAGATTTTGATGCTGAATATGAGCAATTGACATCTCAATTAGGAGCTATTCTCAACTCATTTATGCAAGAAGTTGTAGAACTATCAGATAATAGAGTTGATTTTGAGAATAAAGTAGAAAATATAAGAGATTTTGAAATATCTGTAGGAGAATCAGGTGTTCCTATAAGTGAGTTCAATATAAACCTAAGTAAAGGTAATATAAGAGGTATAGAGGTAGTTAGAGTGATAAACTCTAGTAATCCTAATGCTTTACTTACTGGCGCTCCTTTTATACTATGGACCCCTATTGGAGGAACTTCTGTTAGAATAAATCAGATAACAGGATTGATACCAAACAACACATACATACTGACTATTATAACTTATTAAAATCATTGACTTATTAAATTTAATTATTATTTAACTGTTAAATTTAACAACTATATATGTAAGGATACGAGAGGAAATTTATGGCATTTGTTAAGGAAAATCAAAAAGGAGATACTTCTACAGTATCGTCTACTCCACTAAGTAGTGGACCACAGCCTTCTGCTCAACCTTCAGCTCCAGAACCTTCAGCTCCAACTCCTGTTACGCAATCTGCTTCACAATCAGAGCCACAGAGACAGTCTTCTAGTAGTGCTCCAAAAAGCAGTTCTTCAGGAATGTTTACTAATATTCAAAAATATGTTGAAAAAAATAAACCAAAAGCTCAAGAAATGGCACAAGAGTCTAGAAACTACGTAGAGGAAGCTAATAAGAAAGCTCAAGAAGCCTCTAATACAGCCGTATCAGGGTTTGCAACACAGACTCAAGCAAGCGGCTTACATGATACTGAAAACAGGGTAAACGAGGTTACAAGCTTCACTGAACAAGAGTCTGGTATGAATCCAGCTCCTCAACCAGCTCCTATTACAGCACAAGATGACGGACGTAATATGGAAGGTTCTATAACTAGTAGACCTGAAATTAATATTAATGAACCAAAACCAGCACCTAATCCTCCTACAATAGCAGATTTAGATGATAATCAATTTGCTAATATAATGAACGCTAGATATACTGGACCTCAATCACTGATAGAAACAGGTAACTTATATAATGACCTATCTGCACAAGCAAAAGAATCAGCTAGAATAGGAGATTTAGCTCAAAACAATAGAAATAGCCTATTAAAAGACATATATACTACTGGAACGAATCAGTATAACTCTGGGCAAAGTGATTTAGATTCTTACCTACTTGGAAGTCAAGAAGGTGCATTAAAAAACATTATGGAATCTGGAAAGAAAATAGGCACTCAACAAGATATATTAAGAGATGCTTCTAATCAAACTATAAGTCAGGCAAAGAATATCTCAGAGCAGATAGGACAAACTAGACAACAAGCACAAGAAGCTTTTAAAACCGTAGCTGGTAATAGACAAGCTCAAATAGAAAATAGAGTAGGCGAAGTTGTAGAAAATTGGGACAACCTCCCTGCACATTTTAGAGAAGCATTTTCTAGTCCAGATGGTTCTCCTAATATATCAGCAATAGAAGCTAATATAGTAGGAGTAAACGCAGGGGAAGGGTTGTATGGAATGCAAGGAGATGACTTATTTGCTAAAAAAGGTGAAGAAGGTTATATAGATCCTGTTACTGGACAATTAATAACAACACAAGAAAGTGGAAATCTACAAAGACTTCAAGCTTTATCTAATATGGCTAGAACTAAAGATAAATTATATAATATGGAAAATAGTGATTTTGCAGATGTAGAACAAGCTGGAACACAATCTGCTATGGATGCTTTAAATCTAGGAAGAGTTAGAGAAAAGCTTGCTGAAGCAGAAGGTAACTTTAGAGACTTTGCTTCACAGAATGTAACAGGTAGAGGTTCTGGGACAGCAAGTTATGATCAAGGATGGTTTAAAGGAAAAAAATGGTTAGATAGAAATGCAGAGTCCACTTCTACATTAAAAAAAGTATTAGCTGATCAAGGTTATGATTTTTCTTCTGAAATACCAACAGCAGATGCTAGTAACTTTAATATGTTAAAAAATTTAGCAAACTTATCAAATAATAAAATAGATAATGGTTTACTTCCAGAAGATGCTCGAAATGCTATGGAAATAGGAGACGAGGTTTTCTCAGGACAATGGGGAAATTTAATTGAAAGACTAGGTATATCTCCAAGTGATGCTCTGGCATTAAATGTAGCAGGTAATGTGGCAGACGAAGTTGATAGATTTGGTAATCAGGTTGGTGGGGTTGGTGGAGACATTATTTCAGGAGTTGGTGGAATTGGATCAGATATAATAGGTGGCGTAGGGAATTTTGTAGACGATGTAGGTAGGCAGCTATTTGGAGGAGGAAAAGGAGATGCTAAGAAAAAAGCAGAATATTTAGCTAAGGTGGCAGCAGCAAAAGACCTTCAAGCAAAGATGAATGATAAATTTAAAGCAAGTAATTTTGATAAAAGAATAAATATAGATGATACTACTACTGGCGATAGAGACAAAGCATTGATGAATCTTTTAGCTGGAATGGACAAATCTAACTTAAATGAGGAATAAATGAAGCTATACGCTGACTACATGAAAGAAAGAGAAAACATAGAAGTATTATATACAGACGAATGTTTTCTTTCTTATAAATTATTAGATGAAGAAACAGCTTTTGTTTTTGATATCTATTCTAAACCTTCAGTGAGGGGTGACGGAAAAATGTTAGAATTAGGTAAAGATTTTATTAGTAAAGTAAAAAAACAAAATGTAAAAGTTATATATGGAAATACTGTTACTACTACAAACGGATGGAGAAACAGTGATAGATTATTAAAGAAGTTTGGATTTATTTTTTCAGGTAAAGATCCAGATGATAACGTAGTAAACAATTATTTTTTAAAAATATAAAGGAGACCTCCATGGGTGGAAAAGCAAACGATCCGAATAAAGAAGCAATGGCTCAACAAAGAGCACAAATGGAAAGACTAGATAGATTAGAACTTCCTGAGTTGGAAGAGTATATACTTCAGAATCCTGAGTTAGTCGGACTATTAGAAGCTGAACAATTAGAAGGTTCTGAACTTAATCAGATAAAAACAAATCCTGAAATGATGCAAAAACAAATGTTAGCATTAGAAGGTTTAAGAGAACGATCAGAACAGGGATTGACTGCACAAGATAAACTTGACATGGAGAACTTAATGGGGCAAGTAGGTGCTCAAGAAAGGTCTCAGCGTGATTCAATAGAGTCTGAAATGCAAAGGAGAGGTACTGCTGATTCTGGTACATCTTTAATGGCTAAACTTAATTCAAGCCAAGGTGGGGCTAATTCTGCTCGTCAACAAGCTATGCAAATGGCGGCACAAGGACAGAATCAAAGAATGAGTGCATTACAAAATATGGGACAAATGGCTGGTAGTATGGATCAGGCTGATTATGCAAGACAAGCTAATGCTGCATCTGCTAACGACCGTATAGCTCAAGCTAATGCTATGAATAGACAAAATGTAAATGCTAGTAACTTAGCTTCTCAACAAAATATAGAAAATCAAAGAGCTGGTATAGCTAATCAACAAGCTCAAGTAGGAAACCAAATAGCACAACAAAACTTTAATAATGAATATAGTAGAACAGGTGCTCAAGGACAAGTGACTAACTCTATGGCACAAATAGCAGCAAACGCTCCTGTAAAACCGGGAGCACTTCAGGCTGGACTTGCAGGAGCTACTACAGGAGCAGCTTTTGGTCCTTATGGAGCTGGTATAGGAGCTGGGGTAGGACTAATATCGAGTATGGAAGATGGTGGTATTGCTAAATCTCAACAAAGAGAAATGAAAGAACATGATAAATTTAAAAATGATTATATGAAAAGAGTTAGACAAGAATTAACTCCTCAACAAGAATCAGAAAAAGAAGTATTAGGTTTAAAAGATGGAGGAGTTCTTAAGTCAGGACCAATTCATGCTAAAGATGGTTTTCCTGAGGAAGTAACTTTGTCTTCACCTCCACTAGAATCTAATTTAACTTTCGATATGCCTAATTTAAGTATGCCTTCGGCAACAGAACCTTTACAGGAATCGTTAAGTACTTTAAGTAGACCCGGTATTATGGACCCTAACAATGCTAAAGAAAGAGATATTGTAGCAGAAGTTGTAGAAAACACTCAATTGGCTCCAAAAGAAGAACTTTCTTCAAAAAGCGCTGATGAAAAAGATACAAAAGGATTACAAAAAGGACTAGGGGCTTTAAGTAAAATGTTAGAGCAACCTAAAAGAAAAGCAGTAAAACTTCCGGCTTATAGTCAACCTCAATTAAAAAATATAATGCAACCTATACAAGCTCAGCAATTCAATAACCCTATGGAAAAGTTTGGTTCAGCATTTAAGGACGGAGGAGTTCCTAAATATGCAGATGGTAAGCAGTCTATGTGGCAAAAAGAGTTTTCTGAAGGGTTTACTGGAACAGAGAGTGAATCAGAAGGACAGTCTGAATACGATAAAAATCAAGCCAGACGTAGAAGGTTTTTAGAAAGTCGTACTCCTGAGCAATTGAGAGAAAGAGAAGCTAAAATTAAAGCTCAAGGTGGTTATCAGGACGGAGGAACGCCAATGTATGCTTCTGACGGAATGGGAGACATTATAGACTCTGGTATGGAATCGTATGCTGATGATCGTGTAGACGCTAAAGTGAACGATGGAGAGGCTATTTTAAATATTCCTCAACAACAGAGAATGATGGATTTAATAAGAGGTAAGATAGGTGTTGACGAACTAGGAGATGATGATATAGTAGAAGGAGTTCCAAGATCTTTTAGAGATGAAATACATGAAGACTTAGAAAATGAGTCTGAATATGGAGAGAAAGGAGAGTCTGATAAAGTATCAGGATTAAAAAGACTTCTTGAGGCTCTAGGAGAATAGTATGAAAATTAAAGATATAGAAGAAATAGAGGAAGTAAACGAAGAAGCTACTTCTCCGTACTTGAAGCCAAAAGAACCTTCTCAGGAAGAGCAGTATAGTAATCTTATCAATGAATATAAAGAAAGGTTGAATAAGGAAGATGAGGAGATTAGTTGGCAAGAAAGACTACCTGACATATTATCAGCAGCTCACAATACTATAAACTATGCTAGAGGGAACCCTCAAGCAAATATAAAAACAAGCAGTGTAGCAGATGCTATGAAAAAAAGATCTAAAAGTAGAAAAAAAGACCTATCAGGGCTTGAGAAGTTACAACAACTTCATCAAAACTATATGGGGACACAAAGAACTAAAGATCGAGATGAAAAGATGGATAAGAGATACAAAAATGAGAAATCATTTCAAGAAGATAAGTATTATGATTCTCTTATGAGACAAGAAGATCAAGATCAAATGACATCTGACAAATTTAATTATATGAAGCAGAGAAATTTAGATATGGATAAATTGAAAGCATCGGAGTATGGTGACAAAAAATCAATGCTAGATATGAATCTAAAATTGCTTCAAAATAAACTTGACAACCAAGGAGTATTAACACCTTATCAACAAGAGGTTTTAACTATACAAAAAAAACATTTGGAAAATTCTGAATTAAACCGAGAATTACGAAAAGAAAATAAAGACTTAACTGAGTCTAGATTAAATGAAAAAGAAAACCAAAGGCAGAATGAATATGTTTCAAATAAAATAATAGACTTGAGAAAAACTTTAAATAAAGATGAAAGATTTAAGCAGATGACTAAAGAAGGCATGGCTTTCGACCAAGTAGATAACTTAATGAGTCTTGCAGAAAAAGGAAATCAAGTAGCTTTTGGAGCGTTGGGTACTAAGATGGCAAGAGCAATGGGAGAAGTTGGAGTTTTGACTGATTCAGATGTTGTAAGGTACATACAAGGTGGATCACTTTCTAGATCTGCTGGAGACACGTTGAGTAAGTGGATGACAGGTAAGCCGGGAGAGGCTAGTATAGAAGATATTAAATCGATATCTACCGTATTAAAACAAATACACAGTACTAAACTTGCTCCGATATTTGATGAATATGCTAAGACTGCTTATGAAAACCTTCCTATGTCAAGAAGAGAAGCATATAAGAGGTTGTCTATACCAATTCCTCCAAATTTAATTAAATCTCAAAAATTCTTTGATAAAAATAAAAAAATGTTAAAAGAGAAAGGTATAACAACAGAAAAACAAGCTGAACAATACTTAATAGAATTAGGAAAATTATAAATGGCTAAAGAATTAGATTTTTCAATGTTTGACGATGAAGTTGAAACTCAAGAACAGTCTGAAGATTCTTTAGACATGTCTATGTTTGATGAAGACTCTCCTGTAGAAACTCCAGAAGGTCCTTCTATTGAACCAACAGCACCTGATGAAATGTCTCTACCAGAAGTTTTAGGAAGAGGAGGTCTTCAAGGACTTACTCTTGACTTCGGAGATGAAGCTTTAGGAGCAGTAGAATCTGCTTGGGATATAGCCACAGGAGATCCTGAAATAAGTGACTTTCCAGAATTGTATAAAGAAAATACAGACGAACAAAGAAAAAGAATGAAACAAGCTGCTGATGAAAACCCAGTAGCATACTATGGTGCTGACGTAGCTTCAGGTATAGTTCCTGCTCTTTTTAGCGGTGGAGCTACAGCGGTAGCTGGAGTTGGTAAAGCATTAGCTAAAGGTGCTGGAAAAGCTACAATGGGAAAAGCTTTAGGGAAAGCAGCATTAAAAGGAACAGGATACGGAGCAGTAACAGGAGCAGGAGCTAGTGAAGCAGAAGACTTAGAAGGAGTAGCTAAAGATGCTGCTTACGGAGGAGCATTAGGCGGAACTATGGGGGCAGCATTGCCTGTGCTAGGAAAAGCTGCTATGAAAGGATTGGATTCAACAGGCAGTCTTATAAAAGGAGCTGCAAATTTAATTCCCGGATCAGAAGCGATAGGTTTAGGTTATAAAGCCGGAAAGAAAGGTCTAGGTATATCTAAAGATGAGATAATAGACGAATCTATTAGAGTATCAAAAGAACTAGAGAAAAAAGTAAAATCAGTACTAGAAAGTAGTGGTGTTGATAGAGACAAAGCTATAAAAATGGCTGATGAGGCAGGAGTTAGAATTAATGCCGGAGAATCTATAGATGAAGTACTTGCTAAAATAGTAGATGATGGAGCTATTGGATTAGAAGCAAAAAGTAGAAATAAGTTATATAAAGATATATCTTCTTTAAAGAAAGGTTTTGATGAGCAACAAGAGCTTATGAAACTAGAAAGTAAAGCAGCAAACGATGCAGTAAAAGAAAGTAGAAAATACGGATCAGAAGTAGAAAGTGTTAGTGAAATAAACACTAATTATGAAGATGCTATTCCGTTACCAGATGCTAAAGGTAAGGTTAAAGGGTTAGAAACGAAATATTCTTTGAAAACTCCAGAAGGAGTAGAAGAGTACAGAAAAATATTAACAAAACCTTTAGATGAATCTATAGTTAAGAAGATAGAGTACGATGTAGATGACATGGCTCCTTCAGAGGCAAAATCTGTATTAGATTATATTAACAATAATTTAGTAGGAGATGTTACTAAGTCTCCTTCTGTAAATGAAAAATATGCGAGAAAACTAGCCCTAAAGATTAGAGAAAAATTAGATGATTCTGTTGAAGAATTTGCTGATCCTACAGGTTCTATGGCTAAAATTTACCAAGGTATGAAAAAACTAGGTGTAAAGAATGCAGGAGACAGAGGTGAATATAAAGTAAATGAAATAGTTGATTCTGCTTCTAAGAAAATACTAGCTACAGGTGACGCAGCAGATATAGATAAAAGAAGAGCTTTTGAGTATCTTAAACAAGCTTCTCCAGAAATGGAAGATATTGTAGAAGAAGCGGCTTTTACTAGTAGATTAAATTCAAAACTAGGATCATCTTCAGAAGGTGTAAATACTACTAGTGTGAAAGGTCTAGCAGGGTCAGCAGAAGGTTTGGCAGCAAAGACATCTAACTTAGTAGGTAAGGGAGTCAACGCTGTATCTGGATATGCTAAGCCTGTTATAAACGCAACATCTAATGTCGTAAATAAAGTGAGTGACATGTCTGATGACGCTTTGATAAAAGCATCTAGTAAAATGATAGATAGTGGTAATTCAGGAGCTAAGGTTCTTGGTCAACAATTACAATATGCCATGCAACAAGAAGGTCCAATAAAGAACGCTCTATTATGGTCTTTGTCACAACAACCAGCTTTTAGATCACTTATAAATAAAGAAGAAAAGCAGTATTCAGAAGCAATAAATATAGAACCTAACTATCTAGGTAGAGAACCTCAAGGAATGGTAGAAGATTCTATAAGTATTGGAGACTCAGCTCTTATGAGAGATGAAGATAATATAGAAGACGATCTGAGAACTCCTACTGACGTAAGACAAGAAGGAATGTTCGGAAAGATGGAACAAGATCAAACAGATCAAGAAATGATAGATAAATTATCATTTAAAGATGCCTTTGATTCTCACTATGAAAAAGTAAAAGACTCACCTTTAGAAGAAAGACCTGATTTAAAATGGCAAGGTGGTGAGTATAAGGCAGAAAAAGAAAACGAAAGTACTAACTTTTTTAATCCACAAAATAAAAGTGTGAACATGAATGTAGATCAGAATCTTTTAGATAAAGTTAGAGATATATCAAAAGGTTTAGGTTATGACTCCATGACAGTATCTTCAGGTAGAAGAGACGTAGAAAGTACAATGAATCTTTTAGAAGAAAAGAAAAAGAAGTTTGGATTAGATAGTTTTTCTGAACAAGATCAAAAGTTAATAGATAAGTTAATACTTAGAGGAGATTCTCCAGACAACATAGAGTATTCTAATAGAGAGGATGTAAATAAAGTCATATCGGAAAATTTCCCAAAAGAAAAAGACGATATTATAGAAAAATTTAGAAAATTAAGACTAGAATTTGGAGGACTTCAATCTCCTCACCTACAAGGTAAAAAAATAGATATACCTTACTCTCAATTTGTAAAAGAATATGGAAAAGAAGAAGGAATAAAAAAAGCTAAAGAGTTAATAGAAAAACTTAAAGAAAACAAATTAAAAGTTATAGATGAACCAAATGCAGGAATAGATGGAGTTATAGATATACAAGCAAAACTAGAAAAGCTGCAAAAAGATATAAACTCTCACGGGAGATATGTATCTTCTGGAGGGTCTGCTATGGAATCATCAACCGCAGATAGACTTATGGGATCTATAGATGATATAGAAATACCAGAAGAAGAAAAAGATAATATGAAACAAGCTGCTATGGATGGAAATATTCCATACCTGAGAGAAATGATTAATAAGTATAAAAACATAAGTTAACATGGAGAGATAATGGCTAAAGACAAAGTGGATGTCGTAATTGATATAGTAACAGTAATAGATAATAAGGTAGATAAGATGTCAATAGATGTATCTAAAAATACACACGATCTTAACTATCATATTAAAAGAACGGATTTACTAGAAAAACATTATAAAAGTATAGAAGACAGATTATCTGTAAGCTATTTATTAAAACTGACATTTGCAGTAGCCGCTGGCTTAGGAACAATCTCTGGAGCAATATATAGTATAATAAAAGTAATACAGCTAATGTAATAATCCATAGGAGGATAAATGGCAGATTTAACAGGCGTGTTTAACGCAACAAACATTACAAAAGGTCAAGACAATGAAGTAACACTAAGTAAAGTAAACTTAGAATCAACAATAGCAGGAATAGGATCTGGAGACTTATACTTCGAAGATCAAGCTAATTGGAAACAAGTAAAAGCTGTGTATCTAACAGACGAAGGTAAACAAGTAAATGAGTTAATCTTCGATGCTTCTTTAGCATCACCGTTAGGTAACTTTAATCCTTCATCTCTTGCTAGAGATACTTGGGAGATCAAAGCAATAATTATATTTGACTTTGATGGTGGTTTTTTGAAGATTAACAGAGGTGACTTAACTGTAGCTGATTTTGATATTATATTTAATGTCGTAGCAACTACTCAAAGTGCTTTTGATCCATCTGTAAGTAGTCAATCTAATCTAACTTTTTCAAATGCCAATAGAACCGTTTCGAGTGATTCATTCTCACCTCCTTACGCAATATCGCTTTCTCAAGCAACTACTACTGCATCATCTAAAATTTTTGCATCTTTTCAATGTGGGACTGCAACAGGACAATCACAAATTAATATCAATTTTAGTTCAGTAGCTCCTTCAGGCGGTAGTTTTTCTAGCCCTAATCTAGCTTCAATAGATCTACAGTTTATCGATCTAAATAATGCAAATGTTTACTGGATAGACACAACAGGAGGTAGTTCTGGTGTTTCTCTAGGTACTTTTCCTGTGATAGCTTCAGGTGATTTGGTAGATTTGGCTGTCGATTTAGGACTTTCTAAACTTTATATTCGTGTTAACGGTGTTTGGCAAAATGGAGAAGCAGGTGTTAGTGGCGGTTATGATATACCTGCCCCATACCTTACAAACTATATAGGTCAACCAGTTTACAAAAGAATAGGTGTAGAGTCAGGAGAAGAATATACTCTTCCTGAAACACCTGTAAACGTACCTTCAGGTTACGAACTAGTTTAATTTTATATGCCTTCTTAATTGAGGGCTTTTATTAAGGATTTGATACTGTTTTTAAAATAGATTTTAAATAAACTATGAGGGGCTGAAAAGTCCCTTTTTATTCTTCTTCAGATATTATATCATTAAGAATATATAGTAATTCAATATCTACATCTCCTATTAAATTTTGATCCATTGTTTCCCAAGGAATAAATTTCACTTGATTAGTAGCTTTTCCAGTATTTAACAAACATCTATTTCTAGAATTATTATCATCTTGACATTTCTTTTTAGGATACACTTCTCTAAGATAATTTATCTGCTCCTCAAGCTCAAGATATAACTCTCTAGCAGAATCAACATCATTTTCTTTAGCAGCTAACTTTCTAAGATTGCTTATATCTTGTCGTATATTGTATATAGTAACATCATCAACATTGTTAGTATGTAAATTCTTAGTATCATCTTTGTCAAAACTTGCTCCGTAATATTCACCATTAAACTTATTAAGCCATTCTTTCTCATTCTCATTAAGAGGTCTAATTACTTCTTCCCCTGCTCTCTTTATACCATCAACATAGTATAAATTGTCTAGGTAATCACGTCTCCTCTTAGTGTTTAAGCTCTTGCTAAGGTTAGGGTATTTACTGCTATCCCTTTTTGTTGAAGGCTTTCTGTCGCTTCCTGAGCTTGATTTTTCCTGTTTTGAGTCCGACTTGGTAATGGTAATTTTTGTTGTAGTTTTCCGCTTCAATTCTTCCTTCCCTTGTTGTATCAAACGCAAACCCGTCTAATAAATAATATCTTTGTTTACCAACTCTTACTTGATCAAAGTATTGGCTAAAAAGTCTAAAAAAATGTACTTTAGACCATTTTTTTTCCCCATCTTTAGGTACATACTTCTTCATATAAGTATAAAATATTATGTTATTTGGTATTCTATCAACACCTTTTACAATATTATTAGTTTTAATGAATCTTTCTGTAGAGTCTATAAGTTTGTCAGGAGCGGTTTTACCCGCTTCCTTTTCTTCTATTTTCTTTTCAAGAAGTTCCATTAATTCATCTAAATCAGTAGTCATCTTATAATTCCATTTTAATGTACTTATGTTTATTTGTTAAGTAGTCTTTAGCTTTTTCTAAGTCAACTTCAAAATCCCCAAATAATCCAGAACTTTCTACTGATAGTATTCCTGTAATAATAGGACATTTGGCTAACTTAGCTCTAACCTTTCCAAAGAATGTATTAAAGATTTTATATTGAAAACCTTGTAAATCTTTTTCACAATATACTAATGCAATCTCATCAGCATGATTGTTAGCTATAGCTTGATTAGCTGTTAACCATAATTCATCTCTAATTAATTTCCTATAACTTTCTATAGATATTCCAATTCTGTTTGAAGTTTTAACTTCCATTTCATAAACATTAGCTTTCAATAAATTTAAAATAGAATCTAACTCTCCTCCTAACTCTCCATTCAGACCACTAATACTAGCTCTATGAGACATTAATTTACCAGAAGGTAAAATGTATCTAGTTCCTAATGATTGAACAGTTTGATAAGCCATAGAAGCACTAAAAATAGTAATTGTATGGAACTTGCAAGGTAATGCTTTTAAAGTGTCTCTAAATAAAGTTCCTGCTGAGATACTTCCACCCGGACTATTCATAACAAGATATATGTCAGAATTAGGATTTCTAAAACATTTTCTAGAAGCTTCCATTTGTTTTTTTGCAACAAAAGTTTGGGTAAAACTATTATTAAAGCTGATATGATTTGACTCATTAAGTTTAACGATAGATGGTAATTGGGTTGATAAGTTAGCTGAAATAGCTAATGTAGGTAATAGCATAATTGCTAATAGTAATTTTTTCATAGTATAATCTCCTTGATATATAGAGATTACACTACTAATAATATACTGTCAAGCATATTTGTTTAATTATTTAGTTTTTTTTCCACAAACTGCCCAATACACTCCTTTTTCTTTTTTTAGAAATTCTTTTAAGCAAGGAACACTTTTGTACCTTTTGTCTGTTTTACATACAGTAGTGGCTCTGTTAATAGATTTAAAGTCCCTAGGATCTTTTCCAAACCCTTCTCCTGACATGTTTAATACAATAGTAGCAATGCAAATTAGTCCCATTTATTCTCCTTCATTTCTATTAATAAATTCTTTATGTCTTTTATTATATAAATTCCATAACAGGTAGCAATTACAAAAAAAGCAGATACAAATATATATGCAAAACCAGAATGAAATAGAGTAGATACTGCGTCCATCATCTTCTACCTTCTCTTTCAGGCTGTACTATTTCTCTTTCAGAATATTTACTTAAAGTTACACAACTAGTAGTCAATAATAGTATTAATAATAGTTTCATTCTTTCTCCTTTATTTATCTAGTTTTTTTATCTTCTTGTACTTTGATCTAATAGTAGCTTCTTTTGATGTCTTGTTTTTATGACAGACTTCACATATGTACTGTAGATTATCTTCTTTACAGTAGTTTCTTTCTGCGATCTCATCTAAGGTCATTTCGTGAAACTCTTTATCATAGGGTGTTAGAGGCTCTATATGGTCCATATGAAACTGTTTCTCTTTAACTCTAACAAGATCTTTATACTTTTTTCCAAGTTCTTCAAAGTTCTTCTGAGAAGCTCCTGTGTAGAAGTAGTCTTTACATGCAGGACACATATACACAGTCTTTCCTTTAAAATGTCTTTTTTTAGCATTAGAATACATGGTAGTCTTTTTAAGATCCCTACGCATTAAATTAGTAATTCTAGTTCTTAGTTTTTTATCCATAATTAAGTTCTTTTATTTTATTATTTTTGTGTATCCACACTCTGAACACATGTGCATAACTCCATCTTGTCTCTGAAATACATTCAGTTTAGGGTTGATACAAGTAGGACATGCAGGTTTAACTTCGTCTTTAATCTCGCTTAAATTAAGATGTTTATCTAAACTTCTTATTACTTTTTCTACTGGAACTCCGTCTAATTCCTCGTCTATATATTTATTGGTAATATGCTTATATGCTTCTAATGTTGTCACTTCTTTCTTTAGTCTATCGTTTTCTTTCTCTAGCCTCCTAATTCTATTTTTTAATTTTTGAATTACTCCGTCTTTTTCCTCTTTCTTCGGTAGCTTTTTTTGAGTCATTTCCATCCTTTTCCCAAGCACTATACTCTTTCCCTAGATTTTCTTCTTCAAGGGTATACAACATCATACAATTAATAGCAACAGCAGTCAAGTGAGAAATATCACTTTCTTCATCTATTTTTTCCCCTTTAGCATAACTAAGTAAATGTCTCATTGCTGAAGCATATAAACGTGATCTATCAAGACCTTCTCCTTCTTTATAATTATAATCAGAATACTTAGACGCTCCAAAACCTAAACCTTCTCCTAGTTCTTCTAAGAATCTAGGGTTAACTAAATCCATTCTAGGTTTACCTTTGTCCAATTTTTTAGCCATTATTATCCTGAAAACTTTTATAAAGCTCATTAAACTTATCTCTTCCTAGATTTTTTCTAAATTCTTCAATATACTCTGGAACTTTTATAGGAAGTCCATTAGGGTTATTTTCAAAAAAACTTCTTACTTTATACGATAATCTTATTAATAAAATAATATAGCCAATGAAATATGCTACTAAAGCAAAAAATATGTATAATACTATATCCATTCATTCCTCCATGGTTTATTCAATATCTCCTCCTTTATTAATCATATCTTTTATATGACTTAGATCTGGTTTATCTCTTTTTACTTCTTCAATCTTCTTTGTTTTAAAAATACTAATAAAAAAGTCTCTTATTTTATATAACACTCTCATAAATCCACTATGATGATACATACTAAGTTCTGGACTATTATCTATAAGTTTCTTATTGAAGTCTCTTAGAACACTCAAATAATCAGTTTCCGATGACTTTACAGCAATTTCTGGAAGTATTAGTAGTGTGTCTTCATATTTAGCTACAACAAATGATTTCATGCCTACATCTCTAGCTTCTACAAAACTTAAGATGGTTCCTTTCTTCAAAAAACCTTTTTCACCTTCTTTTCCTTTGTCTGCTAATAAAATAATCTTTTCATCTTTTTTATACATAAATCTCCTGTCTATTCTCCAAATATGGTATCTGCTAGTCCAAGCAGTATTACTTCTTTTGGTGACATTATAGTATCAAATGTTAATAGGTTTTGCAACTGTTTTCTTGTGTACCTTGGTTTTTTTTCTTTAATTCTACTTAAATATATATCTACAGTCTTCTTTTCGTCCTTAACTCCCCATTCTTGCCATCTTCTGATGTCCTCAGGGTGTTGTTCAGCATATTCTTCTGTACCAATATGTATCATCATTCTTGAGTTTTTATGCATGACTCTTTCATCAGCAGCTTGTAGTATAATTGTAGCCATTGATTCACATTTTGTTTCTACAATAATCTTGACGTAATGTTCTGATTCTTTTATGAGGTCATATATTCCCCACCCATAACTTACGTATCCACCCTCTGAACACATTTTTATAGTTATTGTACCTTTTGTTTTTTCTAGCATGTGCATGTTTTTTGAAAATTTCTTAAAAACTTCTTCATCGACTGGACCATGAATCCATATAGTTCTTGTTCGCATATCTATATCTTTATCATGGACTTGATCTAATATACTATCTTTACTCATATTAGTCCTTTATTTAGGTAGACTAAAAATAGCCTACCTAATTATATCTACAGTGTTCTTCTAAATAAACTATCTCTTTTATTTTTAGATAACATATTTTCATTATCTCTAGTCTCTTTACCACATTTAGTACATTTATATCTCTGAAACTTTCCACTATTAGTGACGTGAAATCCGGCTTTTTTATATTTGTCATTTCCACATGTACAAACGTTGTTCAAACTAGCATGGTAGGCATTAAAATTAATAGAATCATCCCAAGGACTCATTTTTTCATATAATTCTTCAAGAGAAAGTACATCCATTCTATTATAGTCTTCCATTTCCTTCCAAGCTTCTAAGTTACCTGCCATACATTCTTTCCAAAGTTCAAAACCAGAGAATTTAGCATGTTTAGATTTAGTATAGCTCGTGCATAGTTTGTCGGTCATATAAGCTAATTTCTTACTTGTAAATCCAAACTTTGCTTTAGCTATTTGTAAAGTATCTATGTGTCTATAGCTACTAGGAGGTTCGTATCCATTAATAATAAACCTAGCATTTAGTTTCTTAACATCAAAAGATTTACCGTTTTGCGTAATAACAATATCCGCTTCATCTAGCAAGTTCCAGATCCCATTGAGTAGTTTTTTGTCATCTTCTATATTTTTAGCATTACGCTGGTCTTGATATAAGACTTCTTCTTCTCCTAACCACTTAGCACTCCAACTAAGTACATACCAATCGCTTTCTATTTGATTCAAACCTACATTGTTCTGCCATAGTCCCCAAACATATCCTAATATAGGAGCTGTCTCTATATCAAAAATAAGAACTTTAGGAAGACTAAACTTTCCACTTATCGGTTTTATGAAAAGTCTCTTAGCTTCTGTAAAACCACCTAATAAGTTCAATTCTTCTTTATTCAATCTACCTTCTAATCCAATGTCTACAGATATCCTAACATACTCATCTCTCTTAAGATCAGTAGGGCAAGTATTGTAAGTGTCTGCTACTTCTGTCATGGTTTCAATAAACCTCTTTTTAATTTCTTTAATGTTTTTACTCATGTTGATTCTCCAATATTGTAAGACTAATTTTCAAGCCTATTATAAATGATATTTGTATACTAAAGTAATTTTCTTGATTTGTCAATACAAATTTAATAGGAATGTCTAACATATATAATTTTTCAGTCCCTTTTTGTATAGTTTGTGAAATATTTTTCCACATAAGAGTAGGAGTTATAAGTTCTGCTTTAAAACTAAACTCTTCATTTTCTTTAGATATCCTCATCTTACAAGTTCTTTTGCTATGACTCCAGTAATAATAGCTCCTAAACTAAAACTAATTACATACCCAAAAGTACTTTTTATTTCCAAATCTGACATTCTATCTCTAGAATCATCTAATTCTTTTTTATAAATATTATTTCTAATATCCATTAATTCAACAGTAGTTTTCAATTCTGTTATTTGTAGGTCTTTAAGTCTTATGTTTTTTTTATCATTGCTACTATCTATGAATTGTTTATTTGTAAGTATTACTCCATCACATTTCACTACATCGTTAGATGCTACAGAAGTAGGATAATCACATCCTATAGAATTTGAAGCATATGTAAGAGCTATTAGTAATAGTATGTTTTTTATAATAATCACCATTCCTCCTTAGCTGACTCCACATCTTCATAATCTTTAGATATTTTCTTGTCTAATTCCTTAACTTTCTCTCTCTTTTCCTCAATCAATTTGTCTAAATCAGGAGTAAGAGAAGTTTCAAATAATGATAATAACCATTGCAATAGTCTTTTTATTAAATTCATATTCACCCTTTTAAAATAATATAAACGCTAGATTGGCAGATAATGATAACCCTAATGCTAATGCCATTACCATTTCTCTAGCTTCTAATTGTTTCACATGATTGTCGTATATTCTATATGTTGTTTCAAGATCTTTATAGTTTTCTTCTATTTCAAGATCAGCTCTTTTTACGATATTTGCTAACTCATTGATAACCTCACCATGTTTAAATTTATGTCTAGGATTAAACTCCTTTTCCTTGATTCTGAACTCTTTTTCGTATTTCATCTATTTTCTCCTGTTGTGTCAATAGTATATTTTCTATTATATCTTTTTTTTCTTTTTCTATAATGTATAGCACTCCATTTTTTTCTTTAGCGTCAGGATGCATTTTTTTTGCTAAATTGGTAGAGGTTACTTTCTCATATACAGGGAGGAATGGATCCCAAGACTGTCTAACAAAATACTGATGTCCTATACAGCTTACACGAGTAGTAATAAACTCTACACAGTCTACTCCTATTTCGTTTTTTTGTAAAACTAGACTGTAATAAGTATGACCAGAAAGTATTTCATAATACCATTCTCCTACTTCTGTATCTTCTAATTTAATAATACAACTCACTGTACAGCTTTCTAGCCTTCTTTTCTGACGCTATGATTGAAAGGAGCAAGTTAATCTCATTTCTCCTAATCCTAATATTTTCCTGTTTAATTGCATGAGCATCTACTGACTTAGGTTTCAACTTCTTCATATATCTTTGAACATCAGATAAAAGTTGCAACTTCTTCTTAGCCTCTTCGTATCCTATTAACTTATTATTCATCTTTTTCCTTTTGCTTATATTTTGATATCCATGATTCTACTTTACTTATACTCACTGGACGGTAATCATTTGCCGGAACTCCTATGTCCCATTGTTTCCCATCTTTCGCTAACTTGTCGTTAGCCTTTGAGCTATGGATATGTCCGTGAAGATGAAACTGTCCTCTATCTTCTGTGGAGAATCTAATCTGCTTACTTTCTCCATGCCAAAGATCTCCATCTACTGCGCCTCTCATTCCAGTAATATCCTCTCTAAATATGCCACGAAGAGGGCAATGTGTCAAGGTAACTTCTTCTCCTGCAATATATAAAGTCGCTCCATACAAAACTACGTCGAAACCTAGCCTATACATACGGTTCACATTTCCATCGTGATTCCCTAAAACTAGAACCTTAGTGCCATTTAATTGAGATAATACTCCTGACAAAGTTTCGACATTAGCCATTCCCACGTCACCTAAATGGTAGCAGATCCCATCTTCCGGCACTACAGCATTGTAGTTGTCAATTAAAACTTGATGCATATGATCCAAATCTTTAAAAGGTCTTTCATCGAATACTATCGAATTAGCATGACCAATATGCCAATCTGAGGTGAAAAATATAGACTTTCTATTCTGATTCATAATTCTCCTAGTCCCAAAAGCTCGCCATCTTATTTTCTAGCAAGTAAAAATATCTATCTGTCAACTGCTTACTAATTGCACGATCTTTTTTAAACGCTAACTTAACTTCTTTTTGTATCTTAGGATCTCTATTTGAACTACTCAAAACATTATAGTTCGGATATTTAGCTTTAAACTTACGATAGTTATAATAGGTAGTCATTTCATTATCACTCATTCTTTTAGCTAATTCTGTGAATTCTGCCATTACCCTCATAGGTTTGTTATCTGGCTTGTCGTTCCATAGTAAATGAGTCTTATCAGAGTTCATAAACTTCTTTACGCGCTTCATATGAGCATATATTAGGCTGTGAGAGCCACTTGCATCGTATGCTCTGGTATATTTAGCTCCATGATATCCGTAGTAGAAGAATCGTTCTATAAAGTGATACAATCGTAATACTGAGTAGTACAAGTTATTCATCTTCATCCTCCCATTCAGCAGAGTCGCACCTTTCACAATAACCTAAGTCGGATTCAATATAAGCAGGTAACATTCCACGCAATTCCAATGCGGTCAAAAGCGTATCTGCCTCCTCCATACTTTCGTCAGCATCTACACCATTTTCATAAAAATAATTAGCTATTAGGTTTATAATTTCACTACGCTTCATCTTCACCCTCCCACTCATATTCAACAGTTTCAAAAGGACCTCTTGCTACATATATTCCGGGAGGTAACATTCCTGCAGTTTCTATAACCTCTACGATTCTCTGAGATAATTGGTGAGTGTTATATTGACCTCTCGAAATATCAATAGCCATTTCTATAATTTCTACCATTTCACTTCTTTTCATCTTCAGGCTCCCAATAATTACCGCTTTCACAGTTATCTATAACATTTTGAGGTAGTGGAGAAACTTCTGGAGCTATCATTCCTAAAGATTCGAATATCTCTAAACTATTAGCAACTTGCTCTTTAGTTACGAACACTGTATTCCTTCTACTTCTCAATACCTTCTTTATAAAATCACTTTTCTTCACCTTAATTCACCTCTACATATCTATTAATAATGTCTTTTAGTTTTATAGCTGATTCAGGATTTAACATTATAGTTCCATCGTCAATAGTAACGTATATCATTGTATCAGTAATATCAAGCTCTAATTTACCAAAATAAGTATCCACATCTATCATTGTAGCCATTTTATAAGCTAGTTCATCTATTATATCATCATCTGTAGCTAAAGTAAAGTCATCATCTTCATACGCAATCCAATTTTGTCCGTCTATAAACAAATCTTGACAATTATAACCTTCTTGGTCATCAAAATAACCTCTATTGTGGTCAAAGGATTCTACTATCATAAGCTGTCCTGATCTAATATGACCACCTCTTCTGATAATATCACCTACTTTAAATCTATCCTTAAAATCACATCTTTTCATAATCCTCCTATAAAGAGCCATCCAGACTCAAGCCTCTCACCACTAGGCACGGCAATTACTATCTTGCTCGTCGCAGGTGTCGCTAATATTTAACATTTCACTTTTCTTCATTAACTTCCTCATTTGAAAAGATGTCTACTAATTTAGATGCCTCTTCAATATAATAATCATAATCTATTTCATCAATAAAGTCAACTATATTATTACACACTATTACTTTTCTACCTGCTTGAACATTATTTCTTCTATTTTCAGTCTTACCCTTTAAAGGAGGCATTACTTTAATTAAAGTCTTAGCTTTATCTGAGATGGAGACATAATAACGACTAACATTCTGCTCCTTAGTTTCAACCTCATTGTCATCTACAGTAACTAGATCATAAGCTTTAGGTATTTTAGCTCTCAGCATGAAGTCATATTTATCATCATGTTTCTTTACGAACTCTTCAACAGGAGTTCCTTTTTCAAGATAAGCTTCGACAGCTTTTTGTACAACTTTCATAGATTGGTTTTTATGGTGCTGATCTGTAATTTCATAAGCCCCTTTTGATTTAGACTTACCAGATTCTTCATATACAGCTACGTAATTATTTACATCTCGAATATACATCTTAGAATAGTCGTTTCTCTCCATTTCAAGCTTTGTAACTTCTTCCCACTCTCTAGTTAATCTATCCACTTCGTCAGAATCTGATCTTTTAACTCTAAAAGTAATACCGTCAGTATTTGATTGTACGGAAGTAGCTCCCTCAAGCTTCAAGATCTGCTCTAATAACATACATAAAGACAATTGACCATTTACTGTGATTGCCATAGTATATTGAGGATCATAGAAAGGAGAGTATTTATTGTTAGAATTACCATACGTTGCATTTAACGCAAGCTTGATACTACCGTTCTCAGGACTACCTTTAGGGTGTTTCTTACGTTCCTCAAAAAGATCTTCATAAGTCTTACAGAATTGACTACTTAAATGCTTAGGATATAGATTGTTTTTTATTGCAAGGTTAGGATAGTATGAAGCTACATCCAGATCTATTATTATATACTCATCATCCGACTCTATTAGACTAGGTGGTTCACTTGAATGAATCCCTCCTACTCCAAACACGTATTCATGCCCTTCTATTACAACATTTAAAGACTTTGCAATATTCCAAGTAAAATAATATGACTCTTTACCACTTTTTAACTTATTAACTAAGACTTCAGCATATGGTATATCTTTTCTAAAGTCTTCTATTTCCTGATCTGTAGGGTATTTTTCAAGCTTCTTAGATTTTTTTTGAACTAGGTTTGCATATTGAGCAACTTCGTGTAAATCAGACTCTAATATGTCTGAAAATACACCTTTAGTTTCTGATATATTTTGTAACTTGAACCATTGTAGAATAGCTTGAAATTCAGGTCTTTCAAACTTAACATAAGGCAGTATAACCTTACCTATAGGAATAGTTTTTCTTTTAGTTTGACGAACTACTCTCCTACCTTTTTTAAAGCTGTAACAAGACCCTTTCTTGACTTTCTCAAGCTCTTGAATAAAGATCTCTCCTCCGATCTTAGAATCCGAAGCATTAGTGAAGTTTATACCATACTTTTTAGATAGTGATTTTCTAAGTTCTAAAGCTCCTATGTTCTCGTAGTAAAAAAGTAAAGTAGCTACTACATCATTGGCATTATATTCAATGATATGTTGCATTTGCTCTTCTGTAAGCTTTGTATCAAAAGGATATGGAAGTTCTTGTAAATTGTCCATCTTCATGTTAAATTGCAAGACTTTTAAAGAAGTCATTTTAGCAGCATTATCAAAATGATTTAACTTGAATAGATCAATTTGAGACACGTAAGGATCTTTAATAGGTTGAGTAAATCTTTCGTTCCGTAGAGTGTTTATAGTTTTCTGAGCTATCTCATAGATATCGTCTACGGTACAGTCTCTATTCTCTAAGATATAATGAAGAACAGGATAGTCAAAAGCTAGGTTATTAAAACCTACTAGATTGTGACCTTTAACTTTAAGTCTTTCTATAAACTTGAACATTAACTCTCGATTATCTTTTCTATCAGAAATCTCAAAGATATGACCATCTTTTCCATCTGCTGACATAACACACATTGAAAATAAATTCTTATAGGTTTCTAAATCGTAAATATGATCGTTATCGAAGTATTTCATATAAACTCACCCACCTCTAAAAAATTCAAACTTCTCCAGAAATATAAATTATCCAATTCCATCTTAATAGGTTTATTATTTCCTCCATAGCGGTAATAATCACCCTCTGTGTAATTATTTTTGGGCATCCAGAAGCCATTTATAACGTCAACACCATCATCATGTTTTTTACAAACTAGAATAATATTAATAAAACTGTTTGTAGAGGGTTTGTCATATTTAGGACATTTAAATCCTAACCCTTTCATTTTTGAAAAATTAACAGTTCTTAAATCAGATGCATAACTTGTATTCTTCATAATCTCCTTAATATGTTTTAAATTTATAACCTGAATTTTCTATAATAGCTGAATGTTCAACGGTTGTCATATCTTTTGCTAAGTCTAACAAATCTCGATAAGGTTCTTCAACAGTTACAGTGTAATCTTTAGTAATAATCACATCTCCTTGCACTACCAAATCATCTGGACTTGAATTGAGATAATCCTTGTATTCTGAGTATGCAATTTCATCATTTATATATAACATTACCAAATATCCCCATTTTTATCAACCTGAGCTTTTGGAAAGATTGATAGTTTCATTATTTTTTTACTCTTCTTTAGCAAACTTACCTAAAGCATTATGATACCACTCAACAGCTCTGGCACCTGAATACTTTAAATTGATAACATGAAAATGCGCTGAATCTTTCTTCATAACTGTACTTCCGGAAACGGGTTCTATTTTACAAATATAATCTCCAAGAAGTACTTCAGGCTTAGATTTATAAGCAAGTTCTACTATACCTATACATTCAGATTGAATATGAGTAACATAAGTGCCTACTTTAAATTTAGGCTCACTTTCACATGATATAAAAATCATCGATAATATTAACAATAGTATTTTCATTTTAATCCTCCATTATACTTTCATATCTACTGATTAATTCCTCAATTACATCGTAACATAGTTCAGGATTCGTGTCAATAAGTTCTTGAAGCTTACCAGAATAACCATGCTTGTTATTGGGACGGAAACAGTAGTTCCAGATATCATCCAATTGCTCTGCCATTTCCTCGGCTTTATTTGCAAGCTTGTAACTTCTAAGATCATCTTCGTTGTCTAGGTCAAATTCTAATGTCGCTTTCATAAATCTTCCTCATCTTCAGAATCTACAAAAAAACAAAAAGTACAATGACTAATAATATATAAACCTTTTAAAAAAAGAACTTCGTTTTCATCTATAGATTCGTCGGCATAATTTTTAGCAACCAAATACTCTAGTTTTTCAAAATCTTTACCTTCTAAATTATATCTTAAAGCTGCCACCTCATCAACCAAGCTATCATGATCTAAGTTTTCAATTTCTTTTTTTAACATTTCTATATTTTTGTACATGTCTGAATAAGTAGGTTCTAAAAACTCATATTCTTCCATTTCATCATCATCATCAAACATAGTTTCTCCTATTAGATTCTAATATCCATCATCTTCTTCTGCATCCCTCTTAGTATCTCTTAGAAGATTTAAAGAAAACCTTTCATCGTCCCCCATTTCAAATATAGTTTGCGTTTTACCAACCCATCCAAAATCTCTTTGAAATAAAGCACCATTTCTATTTTTTACACAATTTACACTAAAATATAAATCATTCTCAGGGTTCTCAGAGCTATATCCCGGTCTATGACACGTTAGCATAGCAGTAACCGCTTGTGCTACCATAGACGACCCTTTAGCTGCATTGTAGCTTAATAAAGGCTGGTCAGGCTTAGAACTAATCTTATTAGGTTGTAACATAACTACTACTACCCTGCCTTCGTTAGCAATCTCTCTTAGTCCATTTACAGCTTCTAAGCTTTTAGCAGTAGCATCTGCTACATCTACATGAATTAACTCTAAATAATCAATTACTACTAAACCTATCTTTTCACCTAATTTCTCTTCTTCCATTTCAATTGACTTCTTCAAGTCTTGAATTGACTGACCAGACTTAAAACAAAAAGATACATTTTCATATTCTGAGTTTAACATATCTCTGAACTCTTGTATTTTCTCTTTATCTTTGTTTTTAAATATATCAAACATATCTTCTTCTGTATATCCAGTATGTCTTTGTATAAGTTTTTGATATACATTTAAAGAATACATATCATATGATCCAAAAAAGCATTTAGTTCCTGATTTTGAACAATTATTGAGAAAAGTAATACCAAAACTAGTCTTACCAATTCCCGGCCCTGCTAGTAACCCTATCAAATGTCCTTTTCTTACTTTTAAAGCATTATCTAAACTAGGTATTCCAAATTTCATTGTGTGTTCATCTATATTAGTGGCATAATCAACAAACTCATCAAACTTATCATCAATAGTAACTATGTCATTAACTACCTCAGAGTATTCCTTCCTTGGAATACCTAATTCTTCAAAGTAATTCTGCAATTGTACAGGAAAATTATCTTCTGAGTAACTTCCGTCTTTCCAAGAATCTCCATATACTTGTTTTATTATATTATTCCATATCTCTTCTTTTGAGAACTTATCTTCACCATATCTATCTGCTTGCATATCGGCTGATGCTTTTAAAGCATAATAACACTGTTCCTTTAATAAGCCTTTATTTTTTAATGTAGCTCCTAATATCATTAAAGAATTGCTTCTATTTCCATTAGGAAAGAAACCTTGTGATAAAGCTAACTTCCAAGGTTGTAATTTGTAAGGATTACTAAGGTAATCTACTCCATCAGCTATTGTTACAACATCTTTCTTTTCTCTCTTAATTACTGGTTCTGTAAGTTTCATAAAAGTGTCTGTAGGACTGACTTTATATGGTTTTTGATAATCATATTCATCCTTAGCTAAATCTTTTATATCATCTATGTTTGAACCTACAAGCTCATCAAAAGATATAGAAGTTTTTCTTAACCCTGTAGTATTATGCACGCTTCCTTCTATTCTTATTATTCTATTTGCATTGTATATACTAGAATCAAAAGAGGATAGGTCTCCCGCTAACTTTATAGCTAAAGACTTAGCTTCCTCTGGAGTAAATAGCTTTGTAGTGTGTACTGATAAGTGAAAACCTTTGTTACCACTAAGACATATTCTTACTTTATCAGAAGATATACCATAATTATTAAGTCTATTGACAACTTCAATAGTGTCTTTCCTTGCCACTTCTATATCTTTGTTATCTAAATCAAAATAGATAATATCAGTATATACATCTGTAATACCAGCTACAGAATTTGTCTTGTCAAATACCTTTTTGTGCTTCTCGTCATACTTATAAGCTGAAACATAAGCTTCTCCTTTTTTGTATTTATCAAGATTTGATCCTTCTGGTATAAGAACCCCTTTATCTTTCAAACTTGTACATATTCTGTAATATTTCACTATCTCCTCCAAATCCCTCTCCTTATTGAGTATATGTTTCCTGTATAATCATCTTTTATATTATACATCTTTTTTAATAATTTTGTCAAACTTAATTTTGTAAAAACATTAGTGCGACATGATATATAAGTATATTGAACATCAGGTTCTAATATATCTTTATATTCTTCGTCAAAATATTCATTAGTTTGATTTTTTATATTTTCAATTAGAATATATCCTATAACTTCAACATGATCTATAGATGAATCAGCTATTATCCAAATATCTCCATCACGATCTTTAGATATAACTTCTGCTGATTTATCATTTCTGATTATTATATCTCCTGATTTAATATCACTTACCATCTTTAATCCTTTTTAATAAATAATTAGGATAAACTTGAGATCCATCCACTTTACTACATCCTATGTGAAAAGTTATTTGATTGTTATAACTTAAATGACTAACATTTTCATTACAAATATTATTTGGTGTGAAATCATGCTTAGATTGAGTTATAGTAAAAATTATGTACAGTAAAACTTCTAACATTTCTAGTCCTCTAAAATATATAAAAATCCGTTATGACTCTCTGAACTAGGATACATTTTTTTTGCAAGTCGAGTATCTTTTATTTTTTTAATCCAGTTTAAGTCTAAGTGTTCTATATCTACTCTAAATACATTATGAGACCGTTCACATATAGCTTGATAGTATCCTCCAAAAAATAAAACTTTAGGAGAATGATATAAAAGTAATTTATTTTTTAAAATAACTCCATAATATGTATCTGGGAAAAAAAGATTAGTATTTAGCGAACTTGCTATCTCAGCGTAAGACAAATCAACTAAATCTATATCTACTTTAAATTTGTTATTTTCAAGTAAATTATAGTTGATTATTGTGTCACCCGATACTTGTGTACTACCCAAATGAGTTGAATGTGGATATACATATTTTGGAGTATTAGATTCTAATTTAAACTTTTTAATGAACTCATCTTTATTATATATTTCAATTGATCCTAAAGTGTAATAAACTTTTTTCATACATCTACCTCTATATCGTAATATTCAGCTAATCTTTCCATGTGATTTCTAGCATCTTCTTCACCATTTTTATATAGATAGAAGTATACTACAACTAAAGGCATCATGCTAGAAGAGCAGTACTCAGTTACATTATCTATATTATATTCTTTAATTGAAAAGTATCTTAATATATCTTTTTCTCTTTTTGAATACAAACTAATGCTATGACTTAGTTTTTTTTTCATTTATTCTTTTTCCAGACATCTTAATGCTTCTTGCTGTTTCTCAAATAATAAATCTTTTTGTTTTTTATTATAAATTTCCATTAAAGAGTGAATCAATTCTCTTGATTCAAAAATTAGATGTTTATCACAATATAATTTACCACAAGTAAAAACATAATTTTTATAATAAAATTTATATCTTACACTCTCATATGCTCTTTTAAATTCTACTTTTTCAGCAACTTCTAATATTTTGTTACAAATTAAGTTATGTTTTAAGCCTTTATTTAATATTGCAATAGCATCTTCGTCTGTCATTTCATCTTCTGTAGGAACAATACCTCCTGACACTAAAGGTTGATCTTTAACAGGTATAATCTGTATACCCATATAATAAACCATAAATACTATAATTATAAAAAAATAAAGTAATATGGTGAGTTTTATTATTTCATGTATGTTCATTTTTTCCTTCAATTAGATAAGTTTTATTAAAGACAGGGAACTGGAGGAAGTCCCCTGCTTATTAAATGACTCTAGCTCTCCATTTTAACTTTAACAAATGATGAGGTAGGTGCGTTTCCACTTTTTAATTTTTCAATAGTTGCTTCTGCTTGATCTTCTTTAATCCAACCTTGTTCAACTTTAAAAGCAAAATCATCTTCGATTTTTGAGATGTTCCCTGCTTCTAAATAACCGCTGGCATTAACTGGTACTTTAAGAATTTCTTTCACTGTGTCTCCATTAGAAGTGTACTCTCTAGTTACTTGAATTTCTTTAATGCTTGAATCAAAGCTTAAAAAAGGTCCGTACTTTCCTTTCTTAATGCTTCCTAATTGTACTGTTTTTTGTTTCTTAGACATTACTTTCTCCTTGTAGTTTTTCGTCATGTTCTTGTTGTAATTCACCTATTGCTTGTATTTGTGCTTGTATATGTAATCCATGCAAAGCTACAAGATTTTTAATAAATTCTTCTTCTTTTTTATGGTATACTTTTACTCCATCTGGGTAGTTAATTATACTACCTAAAGCTCTTTCCATCTCACCTTTACTCAAATTTTCTAATGAATTATTAAGCTTATTTACTAGATCTACAATACCAAGTTCTATACCTTTTTGTAAGTCTTCATATGCTTGTTCTACTGTGTAACCTTCGTTTTCTTTAGACATTTACATTTTCTCCTGCTAATCTATACATTAAGTATAACATTTCTTTCTGAGGCGTTATACGTTTGCCTTTTTTTCTTTGCATTGTTTTCCAAGACTTTAAGTTCCATAGAATCTTATTGTCTTCTCTATACTTAGATTCATATATTCTCTTATATTCCCTATAGTATGGATTGTTTTTCTGATACTTTAAAATAGCTTTTTTATTCTTTTTATAACTGTTCTTAGATATCATCAAATTCATCCTTAGATACTGTTGGTTTTTTAGGTCTTCTAAAACTATCATTACTAGGTGTTTTTGCTGCAATTGGCTTAACAGGAGATGCTTTTTTTCCTCCCTTAGCTTCATCTGTATCTGCGTCTTTGTTATCGTCAATTAGAAATAGACCATTTAAAGCATACTTTCTTGCATAGCTAGATGTTGCTCCCGTCAACTGTGCTGAGTCCATACCTTTCTTTGATTCTGGTTCTCTAGCAAAAGATGAGACTTCTATTTTATTTTCCCCATCAGAAATAGTAGCTGTAGCTTTTATGTACACTCTATCTAGAGATGCTACTATCTCATCATTGATAGTTAAAGTTAAATCTCCTAGAAGAGGTTTTACAGCCTCTAGTATGTCCTCACAACTCCTATAGTTATAGTTACCGAAAGAATTTCTTTGGTTCTTAGGTGCATGTAAATTCTCTTGAATTTTAGCTAATGCTTTTGTTAATGTTTTACTCATGTTATTCTCCTTTTGTTATAAAATACATTTGTGCTATAAAAGCAATTACTTGAATTGGTAGTGCAATAAACTTTATACTAGGCATGAATATTGTACATCCTAGTCCTCCTAAATTTATAGCAAGACATATACTTGATTTTTTCATTAAACATTCTCCTTTACGAGATCTTTATATAAAATATGTTCCTCTATATTAAATATAGATTTAACTTTATCAGCTAGTCTGTTTTCAATAGTATTTAAAACGTCAGCTTCTTCTTCCGAAACCAGTTTATCAGATAATAGCTCTCTAGTCAAATTATTTAATTTAATTAAGCTATTTTTAAGTAAATTATACTCTATAATCCTATCATCAGCTTTATCTATGACACTTTCATCATCACCAAAGTTTAAAAACTCTTTAACATCTTTCTCAATGTTTTCTACCGACTTTCCTTTCTTAGCAAGACTTTCTAACCATTTAGCCTCTCTAACCATTGTTTCATAATCACTCTGTCTTGCATTAAGCAATGCTACATCAATTTTTTTATTCACCGTTTTCTCCTCTGTGTTTAATACTTATTTTTCTTAGTATATTATTAGCGTTAAAAGTAGCCATATGATTTAATGTTCCTATATCTCTACCATCTACTTCTATATTAGAAACAATACCTTCTTTAGTCTCTAGACTAAATCTAACAGTGACTAATCTATTTCCTATAACTGATACTGCCTCATATGGTAAATCCTCAGCCTTCTTTTCTAAAACAGTTTCTTTTTTATTTTGTTTCTTAATCAATTGTTTTATTTTTTTTAACAATGTCTTATTTTCTCCTGCTTTATTACTGTCTGTGTCTACTTTTAATAAATCTTCTAAAATCTCCATATTTCTCCTTTTAAAGTTCTTAAAATGGTGCCACTAAAACATTATCATAAAATGTAGCATTTGTCAAGTCTTTCCAGAATATAAACTTTTCATTTCTAAATATCCACCTGTTCCCTACAATTTTTTCCGACAACCTAGTTCTAGGTATAACTTTTCCCATAGATATATATTCTATAAAATCTTTATTACAATAAAGAGTCTTAAAATTTTCAAATCTAGTAGTTATTTTACAAATATGATTTTTACAAGCTACTGACATTTCCTTTTTATTTAGATTATTACTTAAATAAATTTCATTATTTTCTATTGTTTTAATAAACTCTGGAAGTTCTATAAACTCAATTCCATCAAATATAACTTTACATATAGATAAATCAAATTTATCTTCAACATAATCGTGAGGTCTTTTGTAAGAGTTGTTTAGCATCATTACTTGAACCTTAATAAATCCGTTCATTTTCTCTGCTCTATTTAATAATTTAGTATAGGTTTTTTTAATATCACTACCTCCATAACTAAATTCTTCATAAAATCCTTTTCTTATTAATTCTTTTTCTAACTTCTCATTGTATATCACATAAGTATCTATATCTCGTACTTGTGTAGGTTGGTTATATTTTGTAGTAAGTAAATAGTCTCTAGCAAACCCTCCTGCAACAATAGCTTCATTTCCATATTGGGATAAAAACTCAATCATTCTTTTTGATACTTGTTTTGCCATTTTATTCTTTTCATTAATATAAACACTCATTTCTTCTCCTTTTTCATATCAATTAGTTTATTATCATCAAACTTATCATAATGACATATAGAATAGTATTCACATTGTTTGTAAAAAAAAGTACATCCGCTTTTAAAATCTGGATTAAAATTCTCTTCTTTAATTTCACCTAATGTCTCTTCATAACTATCAAGAAGATCTCCAGTGAAGTCTTCATCAACACTTCCTTTCAGTATACTTATTCTAACTCTAGGATCTTTTTTTCTTATCCCTTTCTCACATACTATATAAGCTATGTTTTCAAGTTCTTTATAGTAAGCATATAAGTGTAATTGATCTGATTCTGTTAGTTTTTTTTGATTGTATGCTTGAGCGGATGTTTTGTTATCTACTACGTATACAGTGTCAGGATCTTCTGTAAAACTAGCTACAAAGTCAATAACACCATCTATAGTATCGCCTGAGTTGTTAGGTAGGTTAACTCTTTCTTGTATAGAATAGACTTTATATATCTGAGGCATAATCTCATTACGATAAGTTTCAATTATCATAAGGCCTTTTCTTTTAAGACTACACCAGTTTATTAGATTAAAAGCAGTAATGTCTTCATCTCTAATATCGCTAACATTAGCATCAAATCCAAGTCGTCTCCCTAAGGGTAGATCCATCTTATTGTACTTCTTTATCTCTTCGTGATACCATTCAACATGAGCCTTGCAAAACTCTAAATCATGCCCTATGGTCTCCAAATCTTCCTCTGAGAGCATTGTATGATCAAAGTCTGCCTTAGCATATGAAGAATTAGCATGACTTGGTATATGTACGTTTTCTCCGTTATGGTTCATATGAGTAAAGTGTTTAATGAAAGTCTCTTCTGGAGAAAGTTTCATCATTTCTTTTTCTTCTGTATTGTGGTCTTCTTTTTTATCTAGTAACATGCGGTTTAATGCCTCATCAATACCTACACCGAAAGTAAGTGCTGAACTTAATGTCTTAGTTCTATACTTCAAGTTATAGTGGAAATTGTATCTAGCAGGACACCCTAAATATTTTTCTCTTTTAGTATTACTTAATTTTATACCCATATATAATCCTCTGTTTCTGCTATTATATTTTTAATTAATTTTTTTGCAAGTCTAGTTTTTTTAATAGGTTTTTCAAATTCAGCATCAGCGTTAAATGTACCAGACGCAAAATAATCAAAAATTTTAAAATCTTCACAACTATAAGTAAAAGGGACATTGTATCTTTTTAAGGCTCTATCGTACCGTTCTTTTCGATTTATGATTTGATGATCAACTTTAAAAATCCCTATACTAAGACCATTTAGAGATTTTTTACATCCTTTCCACCAACAATCTCCGTCATTATCATCACCTAAATAATAAACTATAAATCCTTCAAATAAATAAGGTATATTTTTTTTATAACCCATATAACTCCTTGTATACTTTTTTCATATTTTTATATATTAATGGAAACTTATCTATCAATCTATTATGTAACCATATAGCAAATTTAACTTTTTCTTTATGAGTCAAGTTTTCTCCTAAATATTATATTTACCGTTTTTTATATTAGATACAGTATGAGATTTTATCCCTACTTTATCCGCTATCTCCTTTTGAGTAAACTTTTTTTCTTTTAATAGCTTTTTTACCTGTTCCATCTGCGATTCTGTAAATTTTCTTTTACTAGAAGCTTTCTTTGTCTTTACCTTAGTATTAGAATAATACTCTACACAAGACGATACAACCGAATCCGATATAATGTATTCATTCTCAACTTCTGGCTTGTTTAAACGCAACATAGAGTACATTTCTGTACGATTCTCTGCTTTCCTAGTTAATGTAACAGTGTAATGTCCACAGTCCTTGCATATACTATCAGCGTCCACTTCAACTTGTCTAAATCCTCTAGAGTCTCTAGTAAGATTTTTTCCTAATTTTCCTTTACAAGTACAATAATGATATAATTTTTTAATACCTCCCCCTATTATCTTTTTCAGCTTTATCTTTTATAAGCTTTTTTAAATAAGCATTTTCCTCTTCTAAATCTTTTATTTCTTCTTTATACTTGTAAGTCAATACCCAAGACAATGCTCCCGTCAATATTACAATAGTTATTATCCAATTCATTTTAACACCCAATATTTATCTTCTTTAAATCCGTTAGGTAACATTTTCTCTGCAAGTTTAGTATGTAACACTCTAGGAAACTCTAGATCTCTGTCACGATATACATTTTTAGTTCCATCATCCCATTCTACTTTATATTTAAATTCTAACGATACACTATTATCAACTATCACACCATTGATTCCTACAGGATTATCATTAAAAAGTACATTTGATCTTATGAGTTCACTAGATTTTTTTAACGTAACTATATCTCCTACTTTAAACATGCGTACTCCTAAGTTAAATGAACAGTTTTACCAATAGGTGACTTATAAGATGGGTTTCCTGCAATTACCCATAGACTAGGAGTTTTATACTTTTCAAAAGTTTCCCAGAACTCTCCATCAGTAAGAAAGATCACCCCGTCATAATTATTTTTATCAGCATATTCTAAAGCAGGAGTCATTGAAGTTCCACCACCACCAGATACTTTGAAAGACTCTTTACCATCATAAGTAAATACATCTTGTATTTTAGCGTCACATTCTACTATGTCTAGACTACTAGTAGGATTATTTTTCCAAATACCATAAAGTTCATTCAATACCTTTTCAGTTCTATCTCCATAACACATACTACCCGAAGTATCTAAAACGACCAGAATACGTGCTATATGATCACGCTTTCTACCTGCTACTGTAAGACCATATCTTCTATTACGACGAGTTCTAGTGGACTTTCTCTCTGCTTTAACTCCCCCTCCTATAAACTGTTTTAAAAGTCGTTTCCAATTCTTAACAGGTTTCTTTTTAAGTTTTAGTAAATCCTCTACTTCACTTGGTAAAGTACCTGCTCCGCTAGACTTAGCTCCCTCAGCAGCTTGTTTTATCTTTTCTTCTACCATAGCTTGATCTAAAGCGTCCATATCTCCAAACTGACCATGATCGTCCATTTCCATATCACCTAACTCATCTCCCATAGAAGAGCCATTTTCCTCTCCTTGTTGTTCTCTATCTTCTTTTTCTTGCTCCAGAAGACCATAATAATAGTCATAAGTCATTAAAGGTTCTAATTTAAAATCCTCAGGTTTATTCTTTAATACTTCTCTAAACTTTTCTAAAGTAACGCCTCCTATCTCATTGATAATGCTATGGTTTAAATACTGGTTTATTGCACAATCTTGAGCAATATTTTCCATTTTATGTTTTAACATATTCTTTTCTTTTGCTCCAGATCCTCTATTTAAATGATCATTTATTAAGTGTAAACATTCATGCTTAAGTATTTCTTTAGCTGTCTTGTCATTTAGAGTACTTAAAAACTCAGTGTTATAAACTAGCTTTATACGACCGTCTTGTACTCCTACTCCCATTGTAGGACAGTTTGCATTATCAACTTTACGATCTATATGGTAGAACATATGAGCATAGAATCGGTCTGTAGGATGGTTAAATAGCTCTGTAAGTAGTATTTCCAACCTTTGTCTTCCTTGAGCAATTTCTGTTGCACCGTGACTACTTTTCTTTTTTTCTTCACTCATTTTTATTCTCCGCTTTAAGTTTAGCTCTATAATTAGACTCATGTTATTATAACACATTTTTTTAATAAAAGATAGTTATATTCTATAATATATTCCTTTGGAAGTTTTTATTTTAGTACAGTGAATGTTACATTTTATAAATATTAAACATTTACCATTCTGTAACTTTTTTATTATATGGTCACTATTTATATTTAATATTTTTTCTGATAACCTACTGTAATTTATTTTTAAAACTTTCCAATAACAACCATACCCAGAGTTATCAGAAAGTATTTCCATGCCTCCATATAAAGTAAAAGTACTAAAATCTACATAATTGATAGTTGTTTTCGTATCTTTTTTTAATAAATATTCAATAAGATAATGTAAATTTAAACCTCCTAAATCTTCATCTAAGATTTTACTTAATGTACAATCTATATAATGCCTCATCCTAACATATTCTCCAGAACGTCTTACCTTTATTTTCTTTTTTTTAGAAAAAGATTCATTATTTTTTATCTTTTTCATAAAAAAATTGTCTTTACTTTTTGCTTTACTAAGCTTATACTGTATTTTATAGTTCATTTTATAACCTTATACAAAACTACCTATTATTTTAACTAGGTCATTATTACTTAAGTTTAGATATTTAATAGTCTCCTTTAATACCGCATTAGTAACATCCTCTCCCTCCTTTGTAGTAATATGTACCGTATTGCCTTCTTTTATTGTATCAGCAACGTCTAGTAATGTAACATAAGTACCTTGGTCTGACATTTCTCCCTTAGGTGCATATAATTTTCTATTATCATACTTTTTTAAATTTACTATTTTAGTTATCTTCATTTTTAGACTCCTCAACTTTATCTTCTTTTTCACTATGATCTAGAACTAAATCCATTTTAGAATTAATAACATCATCTTCAAATATAGAATCAGCTAAAGCTGTCAACACTTCGTTATTTTTACCATCATCTTCAATATTATCCTTTATTACCCACATTAAAAAACCTTTAAGGGTATCTAAAGGTATCTTTCCAAGAAAAGGATTGATATTAGGTAATTGCTCAATCTCTACAGAATTTTCCTTAACTTTGTATTTAAAGTCCTCTAACACTTTAGATATTCCTGATAATGCTGTATAATCAAACTTCTCATGAGCCTCTGGATCAGTTAAAAGCTCTTCAATGGTAACTACATTTGCATAATTATCGGCAAAGCTCATAAAAGCAGTAGCAAATTCGTTACCAACAACCCCCCTAGTTAATTCAAAAGTGATATTTCTTTCAACTCCTAAATCTTTTGCAGTATCATAAATCTTAGATACTTTTGAAAAAGATCTTGTATTAGTTTCTTTAACAGTATCTTCACTTGAAAAAAACATATCAACCTCAAAATCTCCAGTAGTTCCAAAAAAGTTTTGGTTTTTATTTAAAAAGTCTAACATAGTATTACTTACTGTTTTAGAATTTCTACCGTAATTAGAGTAAGTTTCTAAATTAGGTGCAATTTTAACAAAACAAAGTCTTGAAGCCCAAGCCGTATCTGCAAAGTCTAAAACTCCTGCATAATTGTCCGTAGGTGGGTTACAAGTAGCTACTACTTGACAAGTATCAGGAAGAAAGTACTCGCCTATAAAAGGCTTCTCAGCTTCTATGAGACCGAATAGAGCATTTGCAACGTCCTTAGTGGCTCTATTTATCTCATCAATAACTATTAATACCTTCTCACCTTGCTTAGGTAGCCATTTAGGTCTCATAAATGCAGTAGTTTTAAAAACATTACCTTCACTATCTTTTTCAATATGAAAGTCTGGTAATCCTATTAAGTCGGCAGCATCCGCCAATAATGCAGGTCTAAGAATTTCTACCCTATCATACCCTAAATTTTTAGCAATTTGTCCCCAAATACTAGTCTTACCGCTACCTGAAACTCCTACAAGGCATAAAGTCGCTGATTTACTATCTCTACATACCATTGCCGCTTTTTCTACATCTGTCAATTTCATTTTATAATTCTCCTGTTTTAGTAGTAACAACTCTTTTGCTACTATAATTATTATACTATATTTTTTAACTCTATGCAACATATTTATTGTACTGTGTAATTACTTCCTATACTCGTATAGAGCGTTGACATACTCTGTGTTTATTTCTGTATTACTGGATAGTAAAGGATATTTAACATAAACATAGTCCTTTATTTGAGATAATTCAAAATTATGAGCATCTAATTTTAATAAAGTATCATTTACTTCTTTTGTATAAAGACTTTTAGGTACTAAATAATCCACCTCATTAGTTTCTTTTTCATATAGGTTACAAATTTCTAAAATTTTAGAGATTTCACTGTCTAATACTTTTTTTAAATTAATTCTCAAGTGAGGTTTTTTTAATTTAGACCTATAAATATAATTTATCTCGTTATTAGATATCTTATAATTTTCAATATATTCTAAAAGATCTGTAAAGTGAATAGAATCTTTTACATTTTCTATATTATCCTTAGATAACCTACACACAAGATAACCTTTTTTCTCTAAAAATACTCTAACCTCATTACTTATATCTTCTGAAAAAGATATATACATATATTTTCTTTTTATATCCTTCATATATTTATATATTCTATCCTGACCGTATCTTGTTAATAAGGTAATAGTTATTTGATCATCCTTCTTTTTCTTAACTCCTGATCTATTTATCTTAGGTAAACTCAAAGTACTTAATTTTTTAGCGTTTAATAAATTCGCTACGTTTTTATCATTAGTAACATGAACTGCGTGGTATTCATTTGAGTCTACATATTTTTGTAAATAGGCTTTTACTCTACGACTAACTTTTTGAGGACTATCCTCATTTTCATTGTAAAAAATTTCAGTGTCATAACTTAAGTATTTAAATTTATCTTTTTTATATTTAAAACTACTCCTATATCTAGACCCTTGAATACTTTTATATACATCAACACTATCATTTATATAAATATTAGAAGTTGTAAAAACTACATTATTATGAGTAAATTTAAAAGGTACTTTAAAATTATTTAATTCTTTAAAACTTTCCATGATAGCATCTTGATCAACATAACTTCCTATTTTTGTAGAAATATGATCATTCATTTCTAAAAAAGCTTTTTGTATTTTCTTTTCGTTATATGTTTTATCATCATTATTATCTGCTAACCTTTCTCTAGTTTCATGGGTTCTAAGGTCTCCAGTATTAAAAAATAACACTCTATTATTACGAGAATGATTTGCTGCCTTATAAGGAATACCATCTAGTACTATATAATCTCCTGAAAACATACTGTTAGTTTTATAATAACCATAATTATTTAAACCTTTCAATCTGAAAGTTTCACAATCTGGAATATCGTGATTAAAAGATGGTCTTTTATCCCAAAAAAAACAACATTTTCTAACGGCATAAATAAATCTATCTTTCTCCGATTCATGAAAAGATCTATTTTTTCCAATAGGTATTACAACTTTCGTACCATTTTCTATATTAGTATCACTAGTACTAACTAGATTCATATCTAACATTTCTCCGTTTTTAGCAATAATATAATGATACTTTTTACCATCAACATAACTTGTTAGCTCAAATTGCTTAGTGTAAGCTAGAGGTGACTTTGCTCCTACCCCATGACCTCCAGTTTGTTTATTATCCCCTCCTTTAGTCGTCTCTCCTATAGAGCAAAATATATTTTCTGCTTTATCAGGGTCTATTCCACTTCCATAGTCTCTTACAATAAACTCTGTATTAGTGACTTTTATATCGATAGTATGATCTGGCTTTCCTACCTCCCTATGAGCGTCCCTAGCGTTGCATATAATCTCTTGAACTGGAGTTGCTATCTTGTATTGATATAAATTGATTAAGGCCCAAATAGCCTTCATAGCGTGTTTCTCATCGATCTTAAATCTAAATTTTTTATGCCCAAAATTCTCTGTGTTCTGATCTGTTTTAATTTTCATAATTATCTCCTTGTGTTTAGTTCCTATATACATAATACTATAATTTACTCGTTGTGTCAATCTCTTTTGTAAAAATTACAGACTTTCAAAGTCTTCGGTTGCTAATTTAGCCAATGCCCCACCTACTGAAAATCCTTTATCCATTTTCTCATTAACTAAAGTATCACTATAAAAACGTACTCCACAATGATATTTTTTATCTTCCATAAAGTTAAGTTCTTTTCTGAATTGTTCTCTTGCGAATTTTATCAATGAAAGTCTACTTTTTTTTATTTTAACTAAGTTTTCCATTTTTTCCTTGTTTGTTTCTACTCATTAAGTATATCAAATTTAATACAACGTGTCAATTACTATTTTAAAAAGAGTAGGATTTTCACCCTACTCTGTAAATTTTACTTACTGTATTGTCTGATCAGTTCTTAAATTTATTGTATCACCTTGTAATTGACTCAATAAGCTATTTATAACAAGTACACAATCATTTATAGCTTTGTTATCCCCTGTTAGTTTTGCCTCATCATACGTAGCTAAATGGTAATCAATTTGCTTTTCAATCTCTTTTGCATCCTGTAAGTTCATTAGTCTACCTCACAAACTGGAGTTATATTAATCCAAATAAACCCTGTAATATTTTCACACACTACTTCTAAGTTATAAAGGTCACGACTAATTCTTCTAACGTCTCTTTTTACTCCTCTGATTCTATTTAAAGCTCTTCTAATTCTTCTTGAGTTTCTAGTAGTTCTATTAATTTCTACGGCTAACTCATTTTCAGCTTTTTGAATTGCATCGTTAATACTACTAGCTAAGTTTGAATCGGCTTGTCTTAGTTCCATTGCTAGACTTTGTATCTCTTCTGATAGATCATAAAATGAATTGTTCATTTCAGATTCTAACTCATCAACCCTATTCTCTAAATCGGCTAAATCCTCGTTACTATCAGGATCAGTTCCTAATAAATCATTTGCTAATTCTCTAGGAAATTGTCCGATATATTCTACTTCCTTACCTACATCTCTTATAAGTTTATGGGCATTTTTATCTAAGTTTCTTTTATTTTCAGTTAAGGAATCGTCTACATAATTTTTACTATCTGTCAAACCTTTATCAACTACTCTTTTTGCATTTGTTAAGAACCTTTTTGATTCATTGTGAGTGTCATTTATAGCCTTAACTCCCGTATCTAATGTATCAAACGTGCCTTTTGCCACTACCTTTATACCGTCAATAGACTCTTTCATTACACTTTGTACGATCTCATTTTTACCACATGATACTGTTAATGGTAATAAAATTAATGCTGTTAATAATACTTTCTTCATTCTTTAAACTCCTTGGTTAATTTGTCATATAGTTCTGTCGTTTCTTTTTCTAAGAGACTATCATATTGATTTTTGCTAATAAAACTCCTTGTATAATTTATGTTCAATTACTACTTGCTCAAAAAAGTACAGCGACATTTCTCTTTTTTTTCTGTTATAATCATCATATAATTTTCCAAAAAGACCTGTACCATAACTTTCTCGTCCTCCCATGATCTTTTTATAAGCTATACAAACCTTGTTCTTTTTATCATCAAAACCATATTCACTAAACTCTCTTCTAAGATTTAAGCACACATATCCCCTTTCACCTTTTAATTTAGAAACTCTTCTTTGAAATTCTCTCTTAGTCATAATCTCTGCTCCTCTCTCAACATTGCATTTTCTATATTTAAGTCTGCTATATCTCTATTGTATTCTATTTTTTCCATGTTTACCTCCTATAATTATTATATCAGTTTTGTTACTTCGAGTCAAGCTTTAAAACTACATACTCTTTAATACCTGTAATATTTACATACCTATCTAAATATAATTCTGCAACTTTTTTGTCAAGAAATACAGGGAACTTTTCAGATTTTTTAAAGTCTCCTTTACCTGTAGCATCTATAAAAATTCCATATTTCATAATTGTATAACCTTTCCGTTTGCTCTAATTTGCTTAAGAGTATTCAAATTTATAGTCCTATAACCCTTAGAATCAAGACTGTATACTGTTAGATAGTTTAAAGCCTCCGTATCATACTTTTTTTCGCCTCCCTTTAAATGCTTTTTAACGTCTAATCTACATAACATTTTTCTATCATCTCCATTTTTCTTTGTGAATATCACTGAAAAAATTCTACCTTTTACTAATTTTTTAATCTGATTACTTGTCATTTTTTATCTCCTATAATTGTTATATAATATTTTAATTTTGTCAATATTTTTATTTCACAAAGCCTGACAAATCTTTTTTTGCATCTCCTTTTGCTAATAATCCAACAATAACATTTTTCTCGTCTAAAAATCTTAAGTCTGTTAGGTCTCCATTTACAACTTTAAAACCCCTATAAGTTTCAGGCAACTCTTTAAATACAACTGCAACATTGGCTTTCTTCTCTCCTAAAATGTTAATTGCATGAATATTATTAGCTTTATTTTCCGACATAGAAAAAGTTAAGTGATAGTTTTTAGGAAGGTTATCTTTAAACCTTAAGTGATTCTTAGTGTAGTCATAGAATTGAACATCTGAAAAATGATCAAATATATTCTTACCATCGATTAAAATGTTATGCCATTCAATATCTGAAGTACCGTTTAAACGAATCACTGGAGTCAACTCTTCTCTTTTTGCTTTCCTTAAAACTTTTTCGATTGACCATTTAAGTGATTGCATAAAATAATTTCTATCATCTCTAAATAATTCTGTTTTGCTAATTCTTGCATTTTTTACATTACTAAATTTTCCACGTCCTGCTGTATACAAACAAGCTTCTTTACAACCTTTTGATGCAAATTTACAAGTATTTATTCCTTCCACGCTTGTCGATGGTGCAAGGTATAAAATTCCTGTCAGATAACCTTTTGATTCACCCTTACTTGTCTTACTGTTTTGCGTTGTTAATAGATTTCTCATTTGATTCCTTCTGTTAGTTTGTTTCCTCTTATTAAGTATATCAAACTTTATGCGTCGTGTCAATAACTTTTTTACTCTTATCTAATACTGTGTAATTTTTACATAGCAAATATTCTAGCTCTCTTTTCATTAGTAACAAGCATGTAAACCTCATTAGAGCTTGTTATAGGCTGTTTATCAGCTCTTGTTATAAAAGTTGAATACATATAAGGGTTGTAAGTAACTCCTTTCATATCTCTTTTAAATGCGTCATAGCTCAAAATTGTACCTTCAACAATAGCATGAACATTTTTTCTTTGCTCTTCTAAAACTCGCTGTCTACCTTTTTCGCTAACTTTGAAGCTAAC
>Ga0208134_1000103_pt1 | contig 48963 bp, 74 predicted proteins | sample VirMetDEL_Mar_31_FD_184515 | JGI IMG/M metagenome (GOLD analysis project Ga0208134, IMG submission 184515) | Aqueous microbial communities from the Delaware River and Bay under freshwater to marine salinity gradient to study organic matter... | ecosystem: Environmental > Aquatic > Marine >...
TTTCTAAGTCAGTGCACCAAATTGTTTATGAGCCTATTGATAAACACTCAAAAAAGCCAGGCGTTGTAAGAGAAAGCATTGTAGAACTTTGTGGCGACCTGCCTCGTATTGAACTGTTTGCAAGAAAACAAAATGATTTGTTCGGTGATGAAACATTTAAAGGGTGGGATGTCTGGGGAAATGAAATATGAAGATAGATATATACGCAGGAGATTGTCTTGATTCGTTAAAACAACTAAAAGATCAAAGCATACATACCTGCATAACAAGTCCGCCATACTTTGCACTAAGAGATTATGGTGTTGAAGGACAGCTTGGTTTAGAAGAAACTCCTAAAGAATTTGTAGATAACCTGGTTAATGTATTTAAAGAAGTAAAGCGTGTCCTTCGTGATGATGGCACAGTATGGTTAAACATAGGTGATAGTTACGGAGCTCAGAACGGCAAAGGATTTAATACTAATGCAATTTCAGGATCAACGAATAGATCAACAGAGATGCAAAAGAAGTACGGAAACATATCAAGTCATAGCACTATGAAGGAAAGAACAGGACTGCCACCTAAAAGTCTTATCGGTATACCTTGGCGTGTTGCCTTCGCTATGCAAGATGATGGTTGGATACTAAGGCAAGACATAATATGGAACAAACCTAACCCAATGCCAGAGAGTGTAAAGGATAGATGCACTAAGGCACATGAGTATATATTCTTATTCAGCAAGAGTAAGAAGTATTACTTTGATAACGAAGCGATCAAAGAAGAATCAGTGACAGTCAACTCCAAAGGAGAAAGAGGTAAGCCTAACAGTGCAAAGAATGTAGGCAAGTCAACTGAAGGCATAGATGGATTCGATGTAAGAGGTGGCTTTAAAGACATGGGAGCTTATGAAAAGAGAAACAAAAGATCAGTATGGACTGTAGCAACAAAGCCTTTTGCCGAAGCTCACTTTGCAACCTTTCCTCCAGACTTGATCGAGCCGTGTGTATTAGCTGGTTGTCCTGAAGGTGGCACAGTATTAGATCCTTTTGGTGGTAGTGGCACAACAGCAGAGGTATCCAATGCTCATGCTAGAGACACAGTTTTATGTGAGCTCAGTGATGATTATATAGAGATAGCAGTGAAGAGATTGACAAACATGTTTACAGATATAAATATAATTAAGGAGAGAGACAATGACTGAATGGCATGGTGGAAAAGGTAGTCGTGATCGTACTAGAGATCGTGATAAATTTAATGAGAACTTTGATAGAATCTTTGGTAAGAATAGAGATAAAGGAGAGAAAAAGAAACAAATGTCCCATAATAAAAATGATCCTGGTTGTACAAAAAATATACAAAAACGTACGTGCAATGGAGAAATGGCGAATTGCACACCCCCCTCTGAAACGTGCATTCCTATGCGATTTAGGTGTCTGTGCGGTTGTGCAGTTGCACATGCCTGCACATACGCACATGCACCTCTGAAAGCCCTAGTTTTACTGGTACGTGCGGTTGTGCGTACGTGCATCTCTATAGAGAACTATAGAAAGGTGTGTATTAACATACACCTTTACTTAGGAGAGATAGTATTCTCTAGTAGAAATCTTGTTAGAATATAGACATGGAAGAGAAAAAAAAATTAACAAAAAAACAGGAAACATTTGTCGACCTTATGGTGTATCAAGATTATAAGCAGACGAAGTGTGCTCATCTTGCGGGCTATGAAAATCCAGGGGTTGCGGCAACGAGATTGTTGAGTGATCAGCAGTATGCTCATGTGCAAGAGAAGATCATGGAACTCAAAGCTGTGCAAAGAGCTAAGAATGAAATTACTTTTGAAGGCATAGCAACTAAGTTAGGTGAGATAAGAGATGTTGCATTAGCCGATGGAAGTTATGGGCCTGCGGTCACAGCAGAGATTGCAAGAGCTAAACTTGCTGGGCTTATGGTAGATAGGAAAGAGTTGAAGATTCATAAGATAGATAACATGAGTAGGGATCAGCTAGAGAATAGATTGAAAGAGTTGGTGTTAGAGAATCAGATTATCTTGGGTACTTCGGAAACTGTAGAAGATGATAAGGATCTTATTGAAGATCAGACTGATCAAGAATAGCTTTGACTCTATCTTCTGCGGCCTGTAACTTGCGTTCGCAATACTTTGCGACCTTAGTTCCTTCTTCAAAAGATTGGATTGATTCTTCGAGGGATATGTTTTCTTTTTCTAAGGAGCTGACTAAGTTTTTCAACTTAGCCATGCCTTTTTCGAATGTCATTAGCTTACCCTTTGCACACAATATCTTTTAGATGTTGCGTCCTTCCAGAATTGGAACTTGCGATCCTTGAAGTGTGCTGTGTAGAAGTTTGATCTGTATTTGTAGACCTCATCTCTACTTAAACCTGTAATCGTATCTCCGATTAAAAGTTTATCGAGTGCTTGTGTAAATGGTGTTCTAAAGTTTGCTTTCTTTAGTGGCACATCTTTTTCTATTTTAAATCCCATTGTTCTCTCTCCTTTTTTGGTTAAATAATTTTCTTTGCCTTTCGTGTTCATCTCCTTTCATCATGTCAATAAGATCCTCCTCACTATGTGGGCTAGGAATATGTTGCTTATGATTAGAGTTAGACCATTCAATTACTTGGCTATCATCATTGTATGTAATGGTAAACTGCCAAGGTTTTTCAGGATCTTTCTTTTCGTCAAGGATCATCTTGATTTCTTTACGCCACTTCTCCAGCTTGATAAGTGTTCGTTGTCGTTCTACTTTTAGATCATGTTCTGTCATTAGATACCTCTTTAATAAATGTTTTAGTTTGTTCATTTAAAGAATAATCTCTATCGGAATCTGCATAAGATTCCTCAACTCTCTTGCGTAAATCTTCTTTGCTGTAGTCGTTTAAAACTAAATTGCCTTTTTCTATTTCATTTACTAACGCATTTAATACTAAAGAGTTCCAATAACCCAAACCCTCGCCACTATCAGTAGTAAGATAAATACCCTCGCCCATTACTTTTTTATCAATTTCATTATCTATGCTCATAATAAAATTGTCCCATTCTTTATAACTCATTAGTCATTCTCCTTGTTGATACTTTGTTCTATGTATGTTCCCCATTGATCAGCCATGGCCTTAGCAATGCCTGTGTAGAACATACTCCTTTCTTTACCCTTGCCACTACCTATCCACCAAATCCTATGCTTTTCTTTAGGGTGTAGTTTGTCAGTAGCTTCCTTAACATTATCTGTTTCAGTCAGCTTGGGTAAATCTTTTAGCCATAAGCAAGTGCGTTTGTATTCTTTGTGTCCAAACTGATAAGGGTTAATCGTTTGATCTGATTTCCTTATGTAAGATGAGATAACACTAACTGGATTCTCAATGGCTATGTGTTTGATTGGTGCGTCCATAAGTTTCTGAACAAACTCAATAGCCTCATCTCTTAAATACATTGGTTTCTTACCCTCAGTAAACCACCTTGCTCCACTAACAGATAGATGAGTACATGGTGGGTGTCCTATCATCAAGTCCCAACCTTGATCCAAGATGTCAAAGACATCTCCCTCATAGTGTCTATCTTGTATATCGCTTTCGCATGGTAGTATGTCGCAAGACCAAGCGTCAAAACCTAGTTCAAGGAATGCGTCCCTTACTGTTCCACTATACTCACAAGCAACCAATACTTTTATATTGCTTCTATCCATTGACTACCTCCTCTATCTCAATGACATGGGCAAAGTCATCACACTTAAAACAGTATGCGTCCTTTCCTGCATGGTTAGTAATTGGTTGACCATTTACATCTTCCATAGTCCATGATTGCGTCCTACATTCTTCGCATACGCTTATCATGTTTGGCTTCTTTAGTTCTATGCTTATGAAATCATCTAGGTAATAACCCAGCTCATTCATAAAGGTAAGATTAATTTGCGAGTGTAGATCAAGTAAGTCTTTGGCTTGAATATCGAACTCCAAGCCACCCCTTATTTTTAATATATATGTATTCATTAGTCTTGCTCCCTAGTTTCTTTTTGTTCTTGCATTTGTTTGATAATCTCAATTAATAGATCATCAAAATCGTCTACATGGTATTTATCTAGTAGTTCTTCAATCATTAGTCTTGCTCCTTTAAATATTTCTCTCTTAAATCTTCTGTAAATTTAAAAGCATTTTCTAAATGCTCATGATCATTAGGAATATTAAACTCCTGTTGTAGTTCTTGTAATGCACAATGTATGCTTTCAAGTTTTGAATGTTCTATATCCATTCTATGCTCCTATATTTATCCAATATCCTGCACTGTAAACATGCAGTCTATATGGTGTTATTTTTTCTTCGACTTCTAAGTGGCTACCACAAAAATAACCAACTGCTTCGTCCATTAGGTCAAAATCTTTCTTCATGATTATTGCTTCTTGTTCATCTTTCCAATGCCATGGTTCAGATTTTTTTCCTAAATTGTTTAGCTTGTAGAGTTTCTGTGCAAGTTTGTTAAACCTTTTAAACCCTACTTCTAATTCATCTCTTGTGTATTTCTTCTTTGCCTTTGGCATTTCGTTTACTAAAGTTAGTCCCATTGCTACACCTCCTCAGCGTCTATAGTTTCATGGTCGCTTATATGTTCCCATTTAATATCATCACAATTATCAATGGCTAAATCTTCTGCTTGTTCCCAATTAGTAGCCATGACAACTGTTTCCTCTACTATGGTTGTGATTCTTCTCACAACAAATTCTTTTAAGTCTTGTTTAGTTATATCCATTACGCCCTCACTGAATATTCATCTTCACTTAAACCAACTTCAATAGAACCACCATTGGCAATTCTTTCTAGTTGGTCATCTTCTAAATGTAAGTTGAAAGCAAAGTCATCTCTACTTACTAGATATGAATCTTCCCAAACATCTTTGTTATATTTAGGATTGAATCCACTAGCATAGACAACTGTGCTATTAGTTTTTGGTGTCTTATCTTTTGGTGTTTGATAAGCGTTCATTAAATAAATACCATCATCTTTTACAAGATAGAAAGATTTATCTGTTGTGTATTTATCTCTATAAGCTACTTGGAAATTACTAGCTTTGATAGTTTCCTTAGCCAGCTTGACTAAAGACTTGTTAGAATTAAATTTTAATCGTGTCATATTTGTTCTCCTTTTTATTTATGATACTCACTAATTATACTCTTATTGCACACATTTTCAACTATATACACACACTTTATAAGATAACAGAAGATAAAAAAAACATTAGATAAACACTTATTATTCTCAAAAACCACATCTTACCCACACATTGTCAAAATTTTTGCGTCCTGCTGGGTGTTAATGGATCATAACTTTTTGCGAGCCAGCTAAAAAATCGGATATGATCTTTTTGCGAGCTTGTGCGTCCTAAAGAATTTGCGATCCATTGCGTAAAAAAAAATCAGACATAAAAAAAGAGGGCCTTGCGGCCCCCTTCAGTGTATCTAAGTTTTGGAGAACTTAAAGTCTATGGATATAGACAAGGCGAATGATACTACCCCGCCTGGAAATTGTAAAGTTTCTCATTCTTCCCCCTTAAAAAAGATCAGAACGCAGATCCCGAATACAGCTCCGCATATAAAAATTGCGACTGCTGGAATGATAGCTACATAATGACCTGTTAATGTGATCGGAACCATGACAGCTAATGCCGCCATGATCCCATTGATAGTTCCGATTTTTAGATCCTTCATTATGCCACCTCTGAACAATCGTAAAGCATATTACAGATCATGGCCGTGTATGAATCTTCAGGAACTTCTACACAAGCACCATCAAACCAATCCATATACCAATATTCAGTAAGGTTAGAATAGATCCTGCATTCATCACTAGGCCCACCCCAAGAAAACTGAATCCTATAATATCCAGCGTTTTTACCGTCAGCTTCTACATGATCCCAACTTAACGCCGTTTGATTTACATAATCAAATAGATCCTCATATTCGTGGTAATAGTTGCCTTTGTGTTTATCAACAGCAATCAGAGCTATTTTCTCTCCTTCTGTTGCTTCTTCCATTGCTTCAAAAAATTCTGATGCAGCTTTAAAATCTGCTTCAGTCTCATTGAATTTTTCTTGTACTAGATCAGCACATTTTTTTTCTTGTTCCATTTGTTAAGTTCTCCTGCTTTCGCTTATTATTTAACAGATTTAATTATAGCATTTTACCTACACATTACAAGCATTGAATGATCTGCTGGATATCTGATCGGATCGGAAACTTGCGGCCTCCTGCGTAGATCAAAAACTTTGCGACCTATTGCGTACTAAAATAAATGTGCGTCCGATTGCGTAGATCAAAAATCCAGGAATAAAAAAAGGGAGCTTCTCAGCTCCCCATGTTAGGCCCCCAGTCCTATTTTAATTTTCTTCTAATTGTTCATATCTTGACATAATTTCGGGTATATCTTTATTGGATATGTATTCCCAAAGTATTTCTATATAATCAGCAAGGATATCTTTATCTTTTTGCATTAGATTTACTTCATCTTGGCAACTGATAAGAGTTCTTAAATCCTTGTAGTTGCTTTCTTGTAAATCATCTAAAGGTATACACTCGGGATTATCTACGCCGAATGACTCGGCGTAGTTGTTAAGTTCATCTTCATACCAATTGTTTTTTAAATTGGTAATTGCTTTCTCTAATCTAAGACTCATTGTGTATACACCTCGGTGATGATGTCCTTGACTAGCACATCATATTCGAAGTCGCCTATCTCATCTTCAAACATATCACCGCATGGTCTAAGCTGGCCGCCGTCCACTTCATTCTTATTTAAGAAATATGTGTAGTCGATATGGTTGTCATCAGATTCCCACATAAAGATTTCTAACTTGCATATTTGCCCGTTGTATTTCTTTAGATAAGATAAAGATGATTTTACTTTCAATTTCAGATCAAAATACTTGCCGTTCACTTGTTCGCAAGTGAGCTTAGTATCTTCGTAAGTTTCATAGTTCATATAGTTCTCCAGATCAGAGAGAGGCTTACGCCCCTCTCTTAGTTATAATATTATCAACCTTCATTGAGAATGTAGGTTGTACTTCATAAGATGGTCTATAACTAATTGATATATTAGCCATAGTTTTCTTATAGTTCATGACACATCTAAATCTTTTCTTGTCTTTATCAAGATGTAAATGTGATACTTCGCTCCAATGCTTCATGCTATGTCTAAGACCTAAGCCACTATCTTTCACTATAAGATGTGGCTTGATTTCATTGCGTATTGCATTAAGCAATTGTTTCTGTGCTCTTTGTATTTCTACAAATTCTTGTACATCTTTCGACATACTTTCTAGGTAAGATTTTCTAATGCCTAGTCTTTGGTATAGTTCTAACTGTTGCATTATTTAATCCCCTCTAATATTTTGGCAACTCTCTCTAATTCTTTTAATGACATCTTGTTAAGAACATCATGGTTAATTAAGTTGCCGTTTTGCCAATCATCAAGAGCATTAATTTGCTCTTGTTCTTTTTCATTTTTATCGAGGTTGTTAAAGTAATCCTCGTTATATGTTTTACTCATATTAAGTTCTCCATTTAGTTAGCAGCTTAATTGCTACCAATCTATATAATAGATTGTATATTATTTTGCACACATTATCTACACTTTACACACATTAATGTAAATTAATTTATGGGACTCTATTGGGTTGAATCTCGTTTTTTGAAGTCGCGTTTTGCTTAGGGGGTACCCCCACATATAGGGGCGTGGCGATTTTTTTTTGAGTATATAAATAACTATCAACATAAATAATTAGCCTCTAAACCATTTCACCCCCCCTTGCTTTAATTAGGTACCATAATGAGGTACCATATTTCACATGGAGAGAAACATTTTGAGATGCCTAATAAAAAAACTAAACTAGAACACGTACCAGATGCTGCTCTAAAAGAGATCGTCATGATCCAAAATCGTTTAAAGCAGATGGAAGTCAGCAATGCTGCACACACAGACTTCATCGAATACGTCAAGCATGTATGGGATGGCTTCATCGAGGGCGAACATCACAAACTCTTCGCTAAGAAGCTAGAAAGCGTAGCCATGGGTAAGACCAAGAGGCTCATAGTCAACATGCCGCCGCGTCATACCAAGTCTGAGTTCGCATCTGTATTCTTTCCGAGTTGGATCATGGGCTTGCATCCTGACATGAAAATAATGCAAACTACCCATACGGCAGAATTATCTGCCCGTTTTGGACGTAAGGTTAGAAACCTTATGGATACCGATGAGTACAAACAGATCTTCGAAAAAGTCAGACTCTCAGCCGATAGTAAGTCAGCAGGAAGATGGGAAACCAACCATGGCGGCGAATATTTCGCAGCGGGAGTCGGTGGAGCAATTACGGGAAGAGGTGCTGACCTCCTTATCATTGACGATCCTCATTCGGAACAGGATGCCCTCTCACCCTCCGCACTAGAGTCTGCATACGAGTGGTACACCTCGGGGCCGCGACAGCGTTTACAGCCTGGCGGAATTATAGTTATTGTTATGACGCGTTGGAGTACGCTTGATCTTACTGAGAAGCTCATCAAAAGAATGTCAGAAGACCACGCAGATCAGTGGGATATTTTAGAATTACCTGCGATATTAGAAGATAATACACCTTTATGGCCCGAGTTTTGGAAGATTGAGGAGCTGGAGTCTGTTAAGGCTTCGATCCCTATATCTAAGTGGAATGCTCAGTATATGCAGAATCCTACCAGTGAAGAGGGTGCTTTGCTTAAGCGAGACTGGTGGCAGAAATGGGAACACGATGAACCGCCCAATACCACTTACATATTACAGTCCTACGATACCGCGTTTAGTTCTAAGGAGACAGCTGACTATTCTGCGATTACCACATGGGGCGTGTTTCGTCCTAGCGATGGTGCTCCTGAATCTATTATCTTGCTCGATGCTAGAAAAGGACGCTGGGACTTTCCAGAATTAAAGTCAACAGCCTACGATGAATTTATGTCTTGGCAACCTGACATAGTGTTGGTAGAATCTCAAGCAAGTGGTACACCTTTGACGCATGAGTTGAGGATGATGGGGATCCCAGTTGTGAACTATCGCCCGACTAAAGGAAGAGACAAAGTTACTCGTGTACATTCAGCTTCGCCAGTGTTTGAAGCAGGTATGGTTTGGGCTCCAGATACGATCTTCGCAGAAGAAGTGATAGAAGAATGTGCGGCTTTCCCATTTGGAGAGCATGATGATTTTGTAGATTCAACAACACAGGCTATACTAAGATTTCGTCAAGGTAATTTTATAAGATTGGACTCAGACGAGGAAGACGATGAGCCAGTCCCTAGACAACGAATATATTATTAGGAGTAATAACATGGTAAAAAAAGTAATAGCAAAAAAAATAGCAAAGACTATTAAACCAAAGCCAAAACCAAAGCCAAAACCAAAGGCACCAAAACAGCGTATAGCACAAGGACAGCCAGCTCCAGGAACAAGAGTTGGCACTATGCAGAACCCTGCTAGTAAATCTGTAACTAAACCTAAACCTAGTCCAAAAGCACAGGTAAGAAATCAAACCGCTAAAACTAAAACCCCACCTAAGAAAACAAGTCCTGCAAACAAAGCAGTACCAGTACCTAAACGTAAAGTTCCAGGAGTGGCTCCAATAACAGCTGGTATAGCAGGAGTAACAGCTGGCATAGCAGGTAGCAAAGGAACAAGAAAAAACAAAGGAGAATCATTTGATGATGCTTTTAGAAAAGCTAGAGCTAAGGGTGAAGCAACTTTATTTACTCACAATGGTAAAAAATACACTGCTGTAACTAAGGATGATCTTAAAAGAAAAGGTTATTCAACTTTAGCTGCTTATAACAAAGCTGGTGGTGCAAAGAAAGTAACAGCCAATAAATCTACAGACACAAACAAAAAAAGAAAAAGACCTGTAATTAATGCAGTTAAAAGAGTTCTTTTAGGTAAAGATAAAAAGTTCGGTGGCGATAAAGGACTTATTGATTTCGTTAGAAAGCCTAAGAAAAAAGCTACTAAAAAACAAACTCAAACAACTCCAAACATAACTTTTATGTCTGGAGGCGGTATGCTAAACAGTAGCAAGCCTAAAAAATCTTCAAGAAGAGGAGTTGGTGCAGCTAAAAGAGGTTTTGGCAAAGCTTTAAGATAATGGTAATTAAACGACAGGGGCTTAAACATATTAGCAAGCTTGTAAAAAAAGTTACAAAAAAAGCTAAAGCCCCTAAAGTTGATAAACTAAAAACTAAAATTTATAACGCAGAAAACAGACTTCAACAAGATTCTCCATATTTAACTAGTAAAACTATTAACAAAGAATCTAAAGAAATACTTGAAATGAAAAAAGAGTATATGAAGCTAACAAAAGGCAAATAGTATGGCAGACATAGATAAGGCTATTACCTTTGAGGATCAAATAGAACTAGAGGTTCGTGATCGTTCAAAGGAAATGGAAATTGAAGTTGACATCGAAGAGGAGAATCCTGACTTTGAAGGCTTTGAAGAAATGGAAGATGGCTCTATTATGTTTGGTGCTCCCACACCACCCATAGAAGATACAGACTTTTATGCTAATTTAGCTGAAGAATTAGATTCTTCTGAACTCACCAGTGTTGTTAATGATCTGATGGGCAACATTGATTCTGATAAAGAATCCAGATCTGACTGGGAGAAGACTTACAAAGAAGGACTTGAATACTTAGGTATGAAGTACGAGGAAAGATCCCAACCATTCGAGGGTGCCTCTGGAGTTATGCACCCGCTTTTAGCAGAATCTGTTACTCAGTTCCAAGCACAGGCTTATAACGAATTACTACCATCTCAAGGGCCTGTGAAAACTCAGGTTATCGGTATGGCTAATGCTGAAACAGAGCAACAAGCTTCGAGAGTTCAAGAGTTTATGAACTACCAGCTTATGCAGGTTATGAAAGAGTATGACTCTGAAACAGATCAGATGTTATTTTATCTACCTTTGTCGGGATCTGCGTTTAGAAAAGTTTACTACGATCAGAATCTAGGCAGAGCTGTATCAAAGTTTATACCTAGTGAGGACTTAATCGTACCTTACGCTGCCACTGACTTACATAGTGCTACAAGAATTACGCATGTCATTGATATGTCAATGAATGATATTAAGAAATTACAGCAAATGGGCTTTTATCGTGACGTAGATATATCTACAGGTAGTATGATAGCTGACGATATTGATGAGGTTCAAGAAGAAATAGATGAGCTTCAAGGCGTTAGCCCTAGTTACGATGACAATGATACGTGCAGAGTTCATGAAGTTCATACTGAATTAGATTTAGAAGGCTACGAAGAACTTGACTCTGAAGGAGAGCCAACAGGCATAAAACTACCTTATATCATTACTATAGCCAATGATAAGGTGTTATCTATACGTAGAAACTACAAAGAAACAGATCAATTAAAGAGACGTATTAACTACTTTGTTCACTATAAATTCTTACCAGGGCTAGGATTCTACGGCTTTGGTTTGACTCACATGATAGGTGGCTTGTCTAAAGCATCGACTTCGATTCTAAGACAGCTAATTGATTCAGGTACTCTATCGAACTTACCTGCTGGATTTAAAGCCCGAGGCATTCGTATTCGTAATGATGATCAGCCACTACAACCTGGCGAGTTCAGAGACATGGATGCCCCTGGCGGAAGTTTGCGAGATGCCTTTGTACCGTTACCTTTTAAGGAACCAAGCCAAACCCTACTCTCTCTCCTGGGTATCTTGGTCGACAGTGGAAGGCGTTTCGCTTCTATAGCTGATACACAAGTTGGCGATGGTAATCAGAATGCTCCTGTTGGAACAACGATTGCTTTATTAGAACGTGGCACTCGTGTAATGAGTGCGATCCACAAAAGATTACATTCATCTCAAAGGATTGAGTTTGAGATACTAGCATCTGTATTCAGTGAGTATTTACCACCAGACTATCCTTACTTTACAGCTAACGGCAACCAAACTATTAAAGCTCAAGACTTTGATGAAAGAGTAGACGTATTACCTGTATCAGATCCTAATACTTTCTCTATGAGTCAAAGAGTTATGATGGCTCAAGAAATACTGAGAACAGTACAAAGCAATCCTGAAATACATGGCCCTGCTGGATTACATGAAGCATACAGAAGAATGTATGGTGCTATGGGTGTTCAGAATATCGAACAGCTATTACCACCACCTCCACAACCTATGCCTATGGATCCTGCTAATGAGAATGCAGCTTTGATAGCAGGTATGCCTGCTCAAGCTTTTGCAGGACAAGATCACGATGCACATATTAACTCTCACATGTCGTTATATGGAACTATGACAGCTCAAGCTAATCCTATGGTGCTATCTTTAATTCAGTCACATATTTATCAGCATGTATCTTTTAGAGCATCTGAAATAGTTGATGAGCAGAATGCACAGAATCCAGAGTTCCAGCAAATGATGCAACAGATACAACAGTTACCGCCCGAAGCATCTGCTCAATACATGCAACAGATACAAGACAAGGTTGCTAAAGATATAGCAGCAGTAGTTGCTCAGTTGACAGAACAGATCAATGCTATGTTTATGCCACCACAACCACAACCTGATCCTTTGGTAGAACTAAGAGGTAAGGAATTAGACATTAAGGCTGATGACGTACAAAGAAAACGTGAAGAATTTGCACAAAGACAAGAGTTTGATGCTATGAAATCTATGGAGAATACCAACCTTGCAGAACAGCGTTTGGCAATTCAAAGAGAAATAGCTACAATGAAGGACGACATAGCTAGAGAGCGTATGGATCAAGCCGCACAATTTAAAGCAATGGATATAATGAGAGGATAATTATGAGTTCAGTTAGACAAAAAATGCAGGCTGTTAATAAAGCACAGCTTAAAAAAGAAGAGGAGATTAACAATGGCAATGGGACGATCATCAATGAAGATGCAGATAGAAAAATCGACATCGAAGCAATCGCCAAGAAAGCAGACAAAGATGCTGAGAAGCTCCTTAAAGAAACCGCAGTCAAAGTTAAAAAAGAAAAGCCAAAAGCTAAAACTAAGTCTAAGCCTAAAGCTAAGACCGTAGTTAAAAAAAGAGGCAGACCAGCAGGAACTAAGAACAAGAAATAAAATGCCACTAAAAAAAGGTAGCAGTAGAAAGACTATATCTGCTAACATAGGAGAGTTGGTAAAAAGCGGTAAGAAACAAAAGACTGCTATTGCTATTGCTTTAAGCAAAGCAAAAAAGAAGTCAACCAAAAAAGGAAAGTAATATGAAAGTAAAATCAAGCGTAACGATTAAAGATCAAGGGACAGTTAATTACTCTGATCCTAAAAAGATTCCTAATGGCTCTGCTCCACAACCACAAGGTTATGGCGGTGGCAAGTCAAGAGGAGGCCGTGCTGCTCTTAGAGGTACTAAGTTTAAAGGAATTTCTTAATGGGACTTTTTAGTAAATTAGTTAAGTCAGCAAGAAAAGGTATACCTGGCAGAGATTCAGGTGGAGGCATGGGATCAGCTATGGCTAGACCTGCTGCACCTAGACCTACCTTAGTTCAAGGCGGCCCAGCTTATTTTACTCCTGAAGGTTACACACCACCCATGCAACCACAACAGGCTTTCATGCCAACAGATACTATGGGTGATCCTATTGGAGATATGTTCAGAGCACAGCCACCATTAAGAAGTATTCCTGGGCCACCTCCAATGCCTCCTCGAGATATTACTCCTCCTCCGATTATGTGTTTTGTAGCAGGAACTAAAATTGATATGGCTGATGGAACTAAAAAAGTTATTGAAAATATTGCAATGGGAGACGAAGTATTAGCTCTAAATGGTGAAACAGATGTAGTTTCTTATGTACATGATATTCCGAAAGCTGACAGAAGTTTATGGACTATAAACGATAGAATAACTGCTACAGATGCTCATGCTTTCTTAACTAACGATGGGTGGAAATCTAATAACTCTAAACTATCTAATACAGTTTATAACGATTATGGAATAGAGGTTAAAGAATTACAGCTAGGTGATAAATTAATAACTAAAGATGGTGTAGAAGAAGTTACAAAACTTGAAAGTAAAAAAGATTTTATAAAAGTGTATAACTTTACTACTTCTAATACTCATACCTACATGGTTGATGGTGTAGTATCACATAATAAAATGCCACCAATGCCTCCTTTTACTGGTAGAGAAGAACCTCCTATTATGGTAGAGGATCCTAGTGTTGATGAAACCCCTATGGATATACCTATGGATAACATGATGATAGATCGTCCTATGATTAGTGGTTTGGAAAATCCAAACTTATTTAATTTTGATTTTTCTAATATTGATATGGATGCAATAAATCAAAGAATAGCTGATGCAGGAGGCACGATACCACAAGAACCACAGCGTTCAATACCTACTCAGCCTAGCTTAAAAGAAATTATAAATGCACCAACTAGACGTGGACGTGATGATTTCATGTCAATCGGTGGACCTAGAGGTGGGGTACCAGATCCTAGATTAGATGAAGGTGTATCCTTTTTAGGAGGTAGCCCAACTTTTAACGAGCAAGTATCTGGTGTAGCTGGTAATGCATTTAATCAAGATTTTATAAATAAATATCAAGGCACTAATCAACAAGGTATGCGTATAGCAGATCAAATTCCTATTGATGAAAATGAATATAGACCAACTCCACGTCCATCAATCGGTGGTGCTGGCGGTGGCTTTCCACCTAAACTACCACCAAATGAAATCCCAATAGACATTACTAATATGGGACAAAGTATTCTCGATAGTTACGACGCAGGTCTTAGTAATCTTGGTCCTATTGACAGAGAAATTAGACAAATAGCTAGAGACAGACGAACACAAGAGCCTGTGTCTTTACCCATAACACCACCTCCACCCTTACAATCACCAGCCGATGATCCTTTGTTAAGGCCTAGAGTAGATGCGATTGGCAACCAACAACCCATACCTCAAGTGCCACTACCTCCACAAGACTTTGGCTTTGGCCCAGGAATTATGCCTCCAACTCCAGATTTTTTACCTGAAGAAATGCCTATGATGCCTAATCCAATGCCTATGCCTATGCAACCAAGGATGCCTATGCCTGCTCCGATAGCAACGCCTATGCCAATGTCACCAATAGATTTACCGAGATTAGATCAACAAGAATTAGACTCAATGGATAGACAAATGTCTATATCGCGTGATTTTATGCCTAGTAGAAATTTATCTTTGGCAAACAAACCAATGTTAATGCCTTTAGAATCAAGAATGCCAATGATGCCAAGAAGAAGAGGTAGGTAGAATTTAATAATAGTTGAAAATTAGGAGAGAGCTAATTGGACGGAATAAGACTAGCAGAGTATTTTTTTAAAACTTTGCGAGAAAGAGAGAGAAACACTGTTGACATTATTGCTGGCGGCAATATAAAATCAATGGAAGATTACAAATATCTTATGGGAGAGTTATCAGCGATTCGTTCCCTACAACAAGATTTAAGAGAAACGCTGCAAATGGATGATAACGATGGTTGATACAATCGCAAAAAAAACAAAATTCGAACAACACAAAGAAGATGTTGCAAAACAAAAAGTTGAAGAAAATTCAGAACTAGACAAAGCTTTTATAAAATCAGACGAAAGGGTACTCGATCCTAAACTACTAGATAAATCACTACTTGACAGAATGCCAAATCCTACTGGATGGAGAATACTTGTATTACCATACAGAGGTAAAGGTCAAACTGATGGTGGTATTCAACTAGTTAAAGAAACTTTAGATAAAGAAGCTTTGGCTACAGTGATCTGCTATGTTTTAAAAGTAGGCCCATTAGCCTATAAAGATAATAAATTTGGTGAGCCAGATAGAAGATCTCCTTGGTGTAATAAAGGAGATTGGATTCTAATTGGTAGATATGCAGGAACTCGTTTTAGATTAGAAGATGATAACGAAGTTCGTATTATTAACGATGATGAAGTGATTGCGACAATCCTTGATCCAGATGATATTAAATCTTTATAGGAGTAAAGAATGAGCGAAGAAGCACAGAATATAGATATAGAAATTACAGATGAAAAAATTGAAAAGGCCGCACTTCCAGAGAATAGGAGAGTGGAAGATGAGGTACAAGAAAATCCTGTAGAAGTTGAAATTAAAGAAGAGGTATCAGCAGCATCTGAAGATGAGATACAAGAAGACTTTGAAGTTTCACCTAAAGTAGAAGAAAAAGCAAAGGATCAGTCAGAGGTAGAAAAGAGAGCTACCCTTGCACAAAACAGAATTAACAAAGCTGTAGCACAAGCCAAAGAGTTTCAAAGAAGGGAGCTGATGGCCATTCAGTATGCTAAAGATCTTAAAGATCAAAATGAAAAACTAAGACAGTCTCAAAAAACTTTTCAATCTAGTTACGGTGATGAGTTTGGTAATAGAGTTGAATCTCAACTTAGCTTATCAAAACAAGCATTAAGACAAGCAACTGAAGCTGGAGATTCTGAAGCTATAGCAACAGCAACAGAAGCTTTAAGCATGGCAACAGCTGATAAAGCTAGACATCAGCAGTATTTAATACAGCAAAAACAATACGATGCTCAAGAGCAAGCTTATATAGAACAGGCTCAACAACAACAGTTTTATCAACAAGCTCAACCTATTCAAGAAGAATATAATGAACCATCAGACAAAGCTCGAACATGGGCAAATAAGAATACTTGGTTTGGAAAAGATCAAGTTGCAACAAGTGTTGCCTTTGCAGTTCACAAACAATTAGAGAATGAAGGCTTTGACACAGAGAGTGATGAGTATTATAGTGAAATAGATAAGCGAGTGCGACAAGAGTTGCCTCAAAGATTTAACGTGGAAGCAGACAAGAAACCCGTCCAAACTGTCGCTTCAGCTACACGCAACACATCGACTGGACGCAAACAAAATCGTATCGAGTTGACACCGAGCGAACAGCAACTAGCTAAGAAGCTTGGAGTGTCATTTAAAGATTACGCAAAACAAAAAGCGAGGTTACAAAAATCATGAGCAAAGAAATAGATAATAAAACTGAAGATAACAGAGCTACTAGAAACTCTGATACTAGAGAGACAAAAGCCAGACCTAAAGTTTGGAAGATGCCTTCAGCGTTAGAACTACCAGACGAAGCTATTAAAGTAGCTGAATCACAAGGTATTACTTATCGTTGGATCAGAGAATCTGTACTGGGCCAAGATGACAAAACGAATGTCTCAAAAAGATTTCGTGAAGGATTTGAGGTTGTTAGACCAGATGAATTACCTGGATTTCATGATTTACCTACAGTCGATGATGGTCGTCATGCAGGAGTAATTGGAGTTGGTGGGTTGATACTGTGCAAAATAGATAAAGAAATCGCAGATCAAAGAAATGAATTTTTTGAACAACAAACCAATAATCAAATGTCTGCTGTAGAAAATGACCTGATGCGTGAAGAGAATCCAGCGATGCCAATCTCAAGAGAGGTTAAATCAAAGGTGACTTTTGGTGGAGGAAACAGAGGATAACTCTGTAACTCTATATATAAATTTAATTATAGGAAACATAAAAAATGGCAAATTTAGATGCTTCATTTGGAATGAAACCCGTAAGAATGATGGGTGGTTCACCTTACTCGGGTGGACAAAGCCGTTATAGAATCGCTGCTAACTATGGAACCAGTATCTTCCAAGGAGATATGGTAATGCAGGTAACTGGAGGTACTGTAGAAATACATGCTGATGGTGGAACTGTACCGATTGTTGGCGTATTCAATGGCTGTACTTACACTGATCCTACTTCGGGTGAACAAGTATTTAGTAATTATTACCCTGCAAGCACAAATGCTTCAGACATAATTGCTTTCATAGTCGATGATCCCAACGTGGTCTTCGAGATTCAAGCAGACGACACTTTCCCAGTGGCTGATCTGTTTGGTAACTTTGACATCGTTTACACAAACTCAGGTAGTACCTTAAGTGGTATTTCAGGAGCAGAGTTAGATGTCACAACAGGTGCTACAACAGCAGGTTTACCGATCAAAGCGATTGATATTTCAGAAGATCCTGAAAATTCAGACGTTGCTTCGGCAAACACTAATGTTTTAGTTGTTATTCAAAATCATATCTGCGGCCAAAAAGGTGCAGGTCTAGCTTAATAAGGAGTATAACTAATGGCAATTTCAAGAGCACAATTAGCTAAAGAATTGGAGCCTGGTTTAAATGCCTTATTTGGCATGGAATACAACAGGTACGAACAACAACATGCAGAGATATTTGAGACAGAATCCTCAGATAGAGCATTTGAAGAAGAAACCATGATCGTTGGTTTCGGTAACGCTAAAGTAAAAACAGAAGGGCAAGGAGTCGAATTTGACAGTGCTACTGAAGGTTTTACTGCTAGGTATTCACATGAAACCATAGCGTTAGCATTTGCACTAACTGAAGAGGCTATCGAAGATAACCTGTATGACAGATTGGGAGCTCGATACACAAAAGCTCTAGCAAGATCCATGGCACATACAAAGCAAGTGAAAGCTGCTTCTGTGCTTAACAACGCATTCTCATCAAGCTTTACTGGAGGAGATGGCAAGGCACTTGTTGCTACTGATCACCCACTAACAGGTGGCGGTACATTAAGTAATAGACCTAGCACTTATTCAGACTTGAACGAGACTTCATTAGAAGATGCAATTATTTCAGTTTCAACTTTCGTTGATGACAGAAATATGGTAATTGCTTTACAAGGTAAAAAATTAGTAATACCACCACAACTACAATTTGTGGCTGATAGACTTTTAAATACACCAGGTAGAGTAGGAACATCTGACAATGACATCAACTCTATTAAGAATATGGGCATGGTATCCGAAGGGTACACTGTTAATAACTTCTTAACAGATAACGATGCGTGGTTCTTGTTGACAGACTGTCCTGATGGATTTAAACACTTCGAGAGATCTCCTCTTTCAACTTCTATGGAAGGTGACTTTGATACTGGCAACGTCAGATTCAAAGCTAGAGAAAGATACTCATTTGGATTCTCAAATCCAAGAGCAGTGTTTGCATCTCAAGGTGCATAATCTTAACTGATTGTTTAAAGGGAGCTTCGGCTCCCTTTTTTTTTAGATCAAACTAATATACAATCGAAGGACTAGGATTTATTAACTTGTTCTACAGACTGACCTAGCAGACAAGCCAAGACAGTAGAACTTATTTTTCGGGAGAAAAATTATGGCAAAAAGCACTTTTTCAGGCCCAATAAAATCTTTAGCAGGATTTATTTCGGCAGGTAATGCAAACGTAGTTAGCTTAACGGCTGACACTACATTAACAGTAGACTCTCATGCAGGTAAAATTCTTACTTGTAACGATGCAGATGGTAAATTTACTTTACCTAGTATTGTTTCAACAGATCCTGGAGATAACACAGATCCAAATCAGTTAAATAATTTAGGAGCTTCTTTCTTCTTTGTTGTAGAAACCGCAGCTACAGATATGGACATTCTAACTGATGGAACAGATAAGTTTGTTGGTGGGGTATATACAGGCGTAGATGACAATACTGGTAAAACTTTTATTTCAGCTGCATCTAATGATGTTATTACTATGAATGGATCAACTAAAGGTGGATTAGTTGGTAGTATTGTAAAAGTAACTGCTATGGCTTCTGCTAAGTATGCTGTAGAAGGTATTATTTTAGGATCAGGAACTTTAGTAACACCATTTGCTGACGCATAAGGAGTAGATTATGGCAGATGCAGTAACTTCTCAAACCATACAAGATACCGATAGGAAAGCAATTATGCGGTTTACTAATGTCAGCGATGGCAGTGGTGAAGCTGCTGTTAAAAAAGTTGATGTTTCAGCTTTAAGTGCTAACTCCTCTGGTCAAGCTTGTACTTCTGTAAGTATTGCAAAAATTTGGTGGATGACTGTTGGCATGAGTGTTAAGTTGGAGTTTGATGCTTCAACAAATGTTTTACTTACACACATACCATCAGATGCTACTGGAGATGAGTATTATGATTCATTTACAGGCATACCAAATAATGCAGGATCAGGAGTAACTGGAGATATTGATTTTACTACTGTTGGTCATAGTAGTGGCGATTCCTACCATATCATTTTAGAGATGGTAAAAAACTATTAATGAATGGCTACAAGAGCAAAATCTAAACCAATACGAAGAACTACCAAAGGTAAATCAGCTAATTACCGCCCCACCAAAAGTGGGGCTGGTATGACTAAAAAAGGAGTCAAAGCTTATAGAGCTAAAAATCCTGGTAGTAAATTAAAAACAGCCGTAACAGGCAAAGTTAAAAAAGGTAGCAAAGCCGCAAAAAGACGCAAGTCTTATTGTGCAAGATCAGCAGGACAATTAAAGCGTAGCTCTGCTAAAACAAGAAATGATCCAAATTCAAGAATACGTCAAGCAAGACGAAGGTGGAAGTGCTAATGGCTAAAATATGTCCGAAAGGAAAAGCATGGGCTAAAAGAACATTTGATACATATCCCTCAGCTTATGCAAACATGGCTGCGTCTAAGTATTGTAAAGATCCAAACTATGCCAAAGGATCAAAAAAGAAACCAAAGAAAATGAAAGATGGCGGACTTGTAGGTGGAGGCAGACAGGCTAGACAAGACAGGCAAAGATTTTAATGGGCAAATTAAAAGAATGGGTTAATCAAGACTGGGTTCGTATAGGCACAGATGGATCTATTAAAGGTAAATGTGGTACAAGCGAAAATAAAAAAAATCCAGATCGTTGTTTACCAAGAGCAAAAGCACAAAGTTTAAGTAAATCAGAAAGAGCAAAAACTGCTAGAAAAAAGAAAGCAGCTGGAGCTAGAGGAAAAACTGTTGTTGCTAACACAAAGAAAGCTAAAGTATCTTTTAAGAATGGCGGAGAGGTTAGAAAGATTGCAAGAGGTTGTGGTAAAGTAATGAACAATAGAAGAAAAAAAACTAAATATTCATAGGAGTAAATTATGTTTAAAAAAACCAAAGGCTATGCTAATGGTGGTATGGTTAAAGGCACTAAGTATATGTCCAAAGGCGGATCAGCTTCTAAAGGTACTAAGTACATGTCTAAGGGCGGAGCAATGAAAGGCACTAAATATATGGCAAAAGGTGGAGCTATGAAGGGTACTAAGTACATGTCTAAAGGCGGAAAAGTATAATAAATTTTTTACAAAAACAAAGGAGAGAGTGTTTTGTCATATTTAATTTCAAACATCCCGCAGTTTAAATGCTGGGTGAGAAAAGAGTTTACAGCCAACCATAGTAATTATCACGGAGAGTATTTACATGCTCTTGTTATAGCTGTTAATACCATTCCAGATAGATCCTTATCGTTTCAAGTAGTCTTTACAGGTTGCGAAATAGATAACGAAGAAGATGCACCTAATGTTCATGGCGGTGCTATGTGGGCAAGAATGCCTATTCAAGCTTTAGTAGCAGATATACCATTAAAAGAATGGCCTTCTCCTATGGAAGATCATTTAGCTCAACCATGGGATTGTCTAAGCCATCATCATTCTGTTGTAGTTTTAGATAGGGTTAGTTCATCTCCTTGGATATGTAAAATAGGTGGAGAGTTTTATACAGGAAAATATTTATTTACAGTAGATTATACAGAAAATTCAATAGCTGATGATTCTGCTCAACATAAGCAATCACATGTGTTATATTTAACAGACGCTGGTGAGTATACTGGTAACTTTGTAGCTTTACCTAATAACAGAGTAAGAGCTACAAACCCTGCTTTATGGCGTGTTGGAGAAGGAGCACCAGACTTTATGCCTTCTCAATGGACGCATTCAGCAGAACAACATGAGAGTTATATGGATCCGAACATAACATTTAATAATTTATATGCTTCAGAGGAAGATTAAATGACAACATCAAGTAGTACAAACTTTGAGCCAGATGTAACTGAGTTTATAGAAGAAGCATTTGAAAGATGTGGATTAGAACTTCGTACTGGTTATGATCTAAAAACAGCAAAAAGATCTATTAATCTTATGTTAGCTGAATGGGCTAACCGTGGTCTTAATCAATGGACTATAGAACAGACAACTCAAACAGTTACTAAAGGCACTAACCAATATACTTTAAACTCTAATGTTATTGATATATTAGATTGCTCCATTAGAAGAGATACTGATGGAACTAACCTTGATTTACAAATGTCTAAGATCAGCAGAAGTGAATATCTAAATATTCCAACCAAGTCTACTGAAGCTAGACCTACTCAGTTCTTTCTTGATAAACAAGTAAGTCCTGTTTTAAATATATGGCCTACGCCAGAGAATAGTACAGATGTATTAGTCTTTAATAAACTAGTGAGAATGGATGATGCCGACACCGCCACAAATACAATGGATATGCCTTTTAGGTTTTTTCCTTGCTTCGCTGCTGGTCTTGCTTATTACATAGCTATTAAGAAAGCACCAGAAAGAGTTGTTATGTTAAAGCAAATGTATGAAGATGAATTTGAAAGAGCTCTATCTCAAGACGAAGATAGTGCTTCATTTAGAATTGCACCATACTTAAGACACGGATACTAAAATGGCTTACGCAGCTGGTAAATTTGCAAGAGCTCTTTGCGATAGATGTGGATTTGAATACAAGCTGTCACAACTAAGAGAAGAATGGAACGGTTTAAAAACATGTAGAGATTGTTTTGAACCTAAACATCCACAGCTTGAGCCATTACCACACGTATCAGATGCAGAAGCTTTATATAAACCTAGACCTAATAATGATGTAGAATTAGGAGATGGAGCTGTTTACACAAATGATGGTAATTCTAATTCTTCAATGACATCTGATCCTATAGGATCTAAGATATTAGGATATGAAATGACAGGTTCTCTTGGCGAGGTTACAATAACAGTATGACATTATCAGAGTTAAAAACATTAATTAAAAATTACGTACAAAACGAAGAGACTACTTTTGTAGCTACTCTTGACGATATGATCAAGAATACAGAAGAAAGATTATTTGAATTAATACAGTTTGATTTTTTTAGAAAAAATGTAACAGGTACTTTAACAACTGGAAATACATATTTAACAGCACCCACAGATTTTAATTTAAGTTTTTCACTAGCTGTTATAGACGCTAGTGGTGATTATCATTACTTAGAAAAAAAACATGCAAGCTTTATGAGAGAATATACTCCTGATCCTACAGACACATCATTAAGAGGATTGCCAAAATATTATGGAGATTTTGATAAAGAACTATCTACTGCTTCAAATAATGGATCTACATTAATTGTAGCACCAATACCAGATGCAGATTATTCAGTAGAGTTACATTACTTATACAAACCTAATAGTCTAGTGACTGATACAACAGGAACATGGTTATCACAAAATGCTAGAAACGCATTGTTATATGGATGTTTATATGAAGCATATACTTTTATGAAAGGCGATACTGATCTTTTAGCTTTATATGAAAATAGATTTCAACAAGAAACTGCAAGACTAAAAAACAAAGCGGAGGCTAGAGGAAGAAAAGACGAATATCGTTACGATTCTATTAGAAACGCCACCACTTAAGGAGAGAGAAGATGGAGAGAGTAGAAAATCTAAAAGGTAAAACTATAGCTATTGTCGGTCTTGGCAAGAGTTGGTTTGATTACTGTGTAGCAAAATCACATGGAGTTCACTTTGACGAAGTATGGGTGATAAACGCTGTTGCTTCTGTTATATACCATGATCGAGTATTTATGATGGATCCTGCAAGTAGATTCTTTGATACTGACAATGCAGGCAATCAAACACATGGAATGCTAGAGGTTTTAAAAAATCATAAAGGGCCTATATATACGTGCGAGTTAGATGATCGTGCACCAGGATTAGTAGAATACCCAATACACGAAGTTTTAAAGGATACTGATTGTTATTACTTAAACAACACAGTTGCATACGCAGTAGCTTTTGCTTTGTGGAATAAGGTAGGAACTATAAAAATGTTTGGCATTGATTTTACTTACAAAGGTAACTTACATTTTGCAGAATCTGGTAGAGCTTCTGTAGAGTTTTGGTTAGGCAAATGTATGAATGCTGGCATTCAAGTTGAAGTAGCATCTTCTAGTGGTTTATTAGATACTTGTGTTCCTCTTGATGAAAAGCTATATGGGTATCATAGATTAAAAGATCCTTTAGTTGTTTCAGTAGATCAAAATGGTTCTCTTTGTGCTACTAAAAAAAGCAATACAAATACAAATAAAGATGAACCTAAATATAAATTAGCAGATAGATATGACTCACATTTACAAGAACCAAAAGAATGGTAGTTAAAATTACACCCGATGGATTGCCACAATTAGGTATGGTAGAAATTGCTACAACCCAGTATGGTGGTCATCCACCAGAGTTCTGGGCAGAAAGGCTTGTTGAAAAAATAGTAAGTAACAGTGAAAGTCAAGATCCATATATACAAGAACAAGCTAGAGCCTATAGAGACATGATTTACAAGGTTTGTTTGATTTATATAAAAAATGCTTTAAAATCTTATAAAGCCACTTTGATACAAGATTTATCTAGTCAAGGTAGCGAAGATATAGCAAAAATAATTAAAGGTATTTAATATGGCAATAACATCAACATTGACAACCAGCTTTAAAAAGGAACTTTTAGAAGCTAAACATAATTTTTTAGCATCAGGAGGCAACTCTTTTAAACTAGCTCTATACACAAGTTCAGCTACTTTAGGTGCAGCAACAACTGCTTTTACTACAACTGGTCAAGCTACTGGAACTAACTATACATCTGGTGGAGCCGCATTAACTAATATAAATCCTACATCTAGTGGAACTACAGGCTTTACTGATTTTGCTGACTTAACTTTTGGTACTGCTACGATTACTGCAAGAGGTTGCATGATCTATAACGACACAAACGCTGACAGATCAGTAGCAACTATTGACTTTGGTGGAGATAAAACTTCTACCGCAGGTGATTTCACTATAGTTTTTCCAGCAGCAGCAGCAAGTACAGCTATTATAAGAATAGCTTAAGGTTAGCCGAGAATGGCTAATATAACTGGTTGGGGTAGAGGAGCTTGGGGTTCCAATACCTGGGGTGAACCCAATCCAGTTACCCTCACAGGAATAGCAGCAACAAGTGCTGTTGGTTCTTTAACTATTGTAGCGAAAGCTAATATAATTCCAGCAAGTCAAGTAGGTACTACAGCAGTAGGAACTCCTACTCTCGATTGTGAAGCCAATGTAAGTGCAACAGGTCAATCTGCAACTTCTGCACTAGGCACTCCTACAACCATAGCAAAAGCTAATATAAACGTAACTGGTCAATCTGGTACGAGTGCTGTAGGATCAATATCTATTGTTGCAAAAGCCAATATAGTTCCTAGCTCTCAAGTTGGGACAACTGCTATAGGAGGAGTTGGTGTTAATGGAGACGCAGTTGCAAATGCACCAGGGGCAGTTGGATCTGTTGGCGGGGTTGGTGTTGATGTTGATGGAGAAGCAAATGTAATAATATCGGGAGTCGTTGGAACATCTGCTGTTGGATCTGTAACCGTACACCATAACGAACAGTTTAATATTGATGGTGTATCTAGCACAGGATCAGTTGGATCAATAATAATTATAGCTAAAGCAAATGTTGTTCCTATAGGCGTTGAGGCCATTGGATCAGTAGGAAGCGTATTAGTGTGGGGACTAATAGATGATACACAAACTAAAAATTATGCTAATATAAATACTGACCAAAGTTCATCCTTTGCTAAAAATAATGAAACACAAACTCCTAGTTGGGAAGAAGTAGCTTAATAAGAGGAATATAAAATGGCATCAACATACGTAAATGATTTAAGACTTGAGGAAATTGGTACTGGTGATCAGTCAGGAACATGGGGAGCCACAACCAACACTAATTTAGAATTAATCGCAGAAGCATTTAGTTTTGGCACTGAGGCTATAACAACTAACGCTGATACACACACTACAACTATAGCTGACGGAGCAACTGATCCAGGAAGATCAATGTACCTTAAATATACAGGTACTCTTGATTCAGCTTGTACTATTACTATTGGCCCTAACACCATAAGCAAAATGTGGTTTATAGAAAACGGTACTTCTGGATCTCAGAATATTATTATCTCCCAAGGTAGTGGAGCTAATATTACTATTCCACCAGGGGATGTAAAAGTAGTTTATTCAGACGGAGCAGGAAGCGGAGCAGCAGTCGTTGATGCTTTTGCTAGTCTTAATGTTGGTGCTTTAACAGCAACCTCACTAGACATTTCAGGCGATATAGACGTAGATGGTACTACTAACCTAGATGTAGTAGATATAGATGGTGCTGTAGATATGGCTTCTACACTACAAGTTGACGGAGCTATTACAGGTTCAAGCACAATCAATGGCGTAGGTATTATTTCTAATATCACTAACTTCTCTAATGGTATTCTTATCAGTAATGATGCAGGTACAGGCACTTTATCTACAGCATCTAATAATACGGGATTAGGTTTTGAAGCATTTGATGATTTAACAAGCGGTGATGATAATACTGCTATAGGTTTTAAAGCACTTACAGTTTTAACTACAGGTTCAAATAATACAGGTATAGGTGCGAGAGCATTACTTAGCAACACTACAGGTGGTGCTAATACTGCTATAGGTGAAAATGCTTTATATCAAAACACTACAGCTAACTTTAATACAGCAGTCGGTTATCAATCACTTGATGCAAACACCGAAGGTACTGTAAATACGGGAATTGGTGCAGACGCATTAACAGGAAACACTACTGGTGATGCAAATACAGCAATTGGTGCAAGTGCATTATCAGCTAATACAACAGCAGACAATAATACAGCAGTTGGTAGAAGTGCTTTAGAAGCAAACACTACAGGTGCAAATAATGTAGCAGTTGGTTATGCTGCTTTAGATGCTAATACAACAGCAAACAATAATTCTGCCCTTGGTTATAGTGCTTTGGGTTCTAATACTACAGGTGCGAATAACGTATCTATAGGTCAAGGCTCATCTGGTGCAAATACTACAGGTGGTAATAACACAGCAATAGGTACTGAAGCATTAAACAATAATACAACCGCAAGTAATAATACGGCTGTTGGTTTTGAATCATTAAAAGAAAATACCACCGCTTCTAGCAACACAGCAGTAGGTTATCAAGCATTGAAATTGAATACTACAGGTGACCAAGTTACAGCAGTAGGTGCTTTTGCCTTAGATGCTAATACAACTGGTACTAGAAATACAGCACTTGGTGTTGAAGCATTAACAGACTGTACTACAGGGGATAACAACACAGCTTTAGGGCATACATCAGCAGCAAATTTAACAACTGGTTCAGCTAATGTTTCAGTTGGATATAATAGTTTTACTGCAGCAACTACAGCAGCTAGAAGTGTCATTATTGGAGTAGATGCAGGAGATGCAATTACCACAGCTTCTGATAATACAGCAGTTGGCTATCAAGCCCTTGGTGCAAACACTACAGGTACTTCACATACAGCAGTTGGTGCTGGTGCTTTAAGTTCAACTACTACAGCAACTAATAATACAGGTATTGGGTTTAATGCTCTAAACGATTGCACAACAGGCTATGAAAATACAGCAATTGGTGATGAAGCTGGTGGTTCTTGTACTACAGGTAACCAAAATATTTTTGTAGGGCAAAGAGCAGGTAACTATACTACAGCTTTAACAACAGGTAGTAATAACACTTATGTTGGTATGGTAGCAACTCCAAGTGCAGTAGGTGTTTCTGATGAAGTAGTAATTGGTAGAGCTCAAGTAGGTAAAGGAGCTAATACATCTATGATTGGTTCTAATGGCGGAGCATTTCAAGGTAATAATGCAACAGCTTGGTCACAAACTTCTGACAGAAGAATTAAAAAGAACATAACAGATAATAATGATGGTTTAAATAAACTAAAAGATATTCGTGTTAGAAACTTTGAATATAGAACTTTAGAAGAAATAGTAGATTTTGACAATCCAGCTTCAGCAGTTGTATATAAAGAAGGAATACAACTAGGAGCTATAGCACAAGAAATAGAAGAAATTTTACCTGAAATGGTTACTACACAATCAACAGGAGTAAAAACTGTAAGCAACGATAATCTAACTTGGTACTTGGTAAACGCAGTAAAAGAACTGTCTACAACAGTAGATGAATTAAAAGCCGAAATACAAACTTTAAAAGGAGAATAATATGGCAGTAACAAAAGCAATAACTAAATGCACACCTTATGAAAATGCATCTAGTAAAGTAGATAAGTGGAATATAGAAATGACTTATGAAAATGATAGTGAGGGCGATAGCACTTACTATACTACTACTTTTAGCACTACAGTAAATCAAACAGATACTAATCCAGACGGTAGTACAACAACTAACTTTACACTAAAAGCTAAAGGTAGTTGGTCTAATGCTAACTTAGTAGCTATATGCCCTGTATCAAAATGGGATACAATATTTGCTAGTCAGGTAGATAGCGTTATAACTAACCCACCAGTTGAAAGCACACCAGACCAAGCATTTAGCGTTCCTAGTTAAGTATGGACGGACATCCTTTTCAGATGCACAGTATGCCTGCGGTATATGTGCTAGAAACACAAATGCCTCAAGATATGATTGATAGCGTTAATGATTATATGGACGAATATAAACATGATAAAAACAAACAATCATTAGCTAATACTTTAGTAGGGCAAATAGATAAAGGAGAACAGTTACTGTTAGATCATAATGATAAAAGAATGGTTGAGTATAATAATTTTATCTGTAACCTTGGTGTTGAGTATATTAATAATTTTGCTAAGCAAAACTCTCTTAAAGGTCCGAAGCAAGTAGCAATAGACGAAACATGGTCAGTACATAGTTATGACGGTGATTACAATCCTATACACGATCACGGCACCAAAACATTAATGGGTATATCAACAACAGCCTGGACTAAAGTACCACCACAAATAGGTAACGTTAATGCTCAATCACCAACTTATTCGCTATATAACGAAAGTGGACATTCAGACGGCTGTATAGCATTTCAATACGGACAAGTTTCCGTTATAGATAGTGAAAGATTAAAACCAGCTCAATCATTTGTTATGACTCCAGAAGTAGGAAAACTATTAGTATTCCCTTCTTGGTTACAACACATGGTCTACCCCTTCAAAGGTGAAGGAGAAAGACGAACCATCGCATCCAACTTAAACTGTTGGGATGTGCAACAACCAACACCCCAGGAGGTGCAATAATGGCAAAAGCCAAAAAAAATAATGTTGAGGTAGAATTTACGCCTGAACAAAAAAGTTTTCAAGCTCATATACAAAGCTTGTCAACAAAAATAAATCAACATCAATTTGAGATTGACGAGTTAAGGCCAAGTCTGAATATGTATCAGCAAGCCTTGGCTGAAAGCATGAAATCACAAACTGATGATATTTCAGAGGAGAAAAAATGATGGTAGATATTATTATGTGGGTTACCACAATAGTTACGGTTGCTAGTTTAATAGCTGCAAGTACGCCAACCCCTAAAGATGATGCTTGGATCGGTAAACTTTATAAGTTTGTAGATCTTTTAGCTTTAAACATAGGTAAAGCAAAGGAAAAGTAATATGGGTATTCTTAGTAAATTTTGGGATAAAGTTACTGGCACTGAACGAGTTGAAGTAAGATCAAGAAATAAAAAAGGACACTATGTTGCAGATGATAAATCTACTCCTAACATCAACGAAGCTTACACTACAAAAAGAGTTAAGAAAAAAAGTAATATTAACATAAACAACACAGGCTAATGGCTAAAAAAGCACCAGATGCCTTTGTATATAACGCTACGTTAGAACGTATAGTGGATGGTGATACTTTTGATTGCTGTCTCGATCTTGGATTTGATGTAAAGCTACATAAACAACGTGTTCGTTTGCATGGCATAGATACTCCAGAATCTCGTACTAGGGATCTTGCAGAAAAAAAACTAGGTCTTGCAGCAAAAGAAAGATTAAAAGAACTTTGTACTGGTAAGTTTAAAATTAAATCATTAGGCAAAGGTAAGTATGGCCGCATATTAGGAATACCATATACAGAAAATGGTAAAGACATTTGTCAAATGCTTATAGATGAAGGTCATGCAGTTGAGTACCACGGGGGTACCAAAAGTAAGGTTTGGGGTGATTACTAACCCTAATGGATTCTGTAGTTCAATTAATTAATGAAGTTGGTTTTCCAATAGCAGCAGCTATAGGGCTTGGTATGTTTATCTGGAAGCTAATTAACAAAATAATTGATGGCATGGAAACTAAAGTAGATGTTTTAGATGAAAAAGTATCAGCTCAAATATCAGAAATAGAAGCAAGATTAGGTCAAAAACTAGACTCACAACACGGTATATTAGTAGCACTTATAGACAGAGTTAGGTCTGTAGATAATGAGATTATTAGACAAGATACGCTTCTCAAGACTATACTTGGAGTACCACAGCTAATGCATACTGATAGATTAGCAAAAGCTGATAGAGACGACCAGAGGAAGGATTAATGACTGCAAGTTATAAAAAAAGAGGACTTACAAAAAAAGAAATAGAACAAGAAGAAGCTGCAAAAGCTAGAGTGGGTGCATGGTTTTTATTTATGGGTTTAATTATGTTTGCATTAGTTTTAGTTCAAAACACGAAAGCAGACGAAATGGTACATAAGTTTAAGTCTCCATCATTTTCTGGTATAGGTACATCTGCACACTATCTTACTATTGAGAATCAACAGTTTAATCGTAAGCAAGCACTAAAAGCAGAAATAAAAGCTTTACAAGACGAAATAGAAAGAGACAAAGAAAACACAACATTAGCTAGGTTTATTCGTAACTTAGAATCAAGAATATATGCACAATTATCAAGACAGCTAGTAGAAAACCTATTTGGAGAAACTCCTAGCGATAGTGGTGTGCTAGAGTTAGAAGGTAACAGGATAGAGTATAATGTTGTAGATGGAATAATAACTTTAAAAATAACAGACTCAGATGGCAATACGACAACTATATCCCTTCCTATTGGTAGCTTTACTTTCTAGCTGTGCATTAATAATAGATCCATTAGAAAACAACTTACCCCCATTACAAAAGATAGAAAAGCCAACGATAGGAACATTACTTGTTCCTGAACTAGCAAACATACAAACAGCTAACAAAAAAAAACCAGTTGTAGCTATTTATGCAGCTTCTTTCACAGATCAAACAGGACAAAGACGAAGTAATAGTTCGTACGCAACTTTTTCATCAGCAGTAACCCAGGCACCAGACGCATACTTAATTAGAGCCTTAAAACACGCTGGTAGTAGATATGATGGTTTTTTTGAAGTGGTTGAAAGAGTTGGTTTAGACAATGTAACCAAAGAAAGACAGATTATTAGGAGTGCTAGACAAGAAAATAAAAATAAACAAAAGCTACCAGATTTATTATTTGCAGGTTTGATAATGCAAGGTGGCGTGATATCATACGAAAGCAACGTAAAATCTGGTGGTGCAGGTGCTAGATACTTAGGCATTGGAATGTCTAGGCAATACAAGCAAGACACCGTAACCATATCTTTACGCACAGTTTCCGTCAGTACAGGAAAGGTACTGCTAGAGGTTCTTGTAACCAAAACAATATTAAGTGCATCTATAGATCAAGATGTATTTAGGTTTATAACCGATTCAACAGAACTTGTTGAAATAGAAAACGGTTTAGTAAGAAACGAATCTATTAATATTGCCTTACAAACAGCTATAGAAACGGCTGTATTACAAACAATTAAGGAAGGAATTACAAATGGATATTGGAAAATTAATGAGCCTAATTGTACTGATGAATGTGTCAGTGCTATACGCGGCTGATAACGAAATATATATAGACCAAAGCGGTGCCACAGCAAATATAGACTTAGAACAGTTAGGATCATCTAACATTATTGGAGGTCTAAACTCTGTTGCAGGAACGCTTACAGCACTAGATTTAGATGGCTTAAACTTAACACTAGATATAAACCAAATAGGTAATACCAATAAATTTTTAGGAGATATTCTAGGTGATAATATTACAGGTTTTTTTGAATTTGATGGAGATAGCAATACCTTTACTATTCAAGGGGATCCTACAGACACTTATGGTATTGATGGCTCAGATTATAACGTAGACGTAACTGGTAGCTCTAATACTTTTACCTTAGATACAGGAACATCTGCACTTGCAGGTTCTCTTGATTTAGACTGGATTATAAATGGTGACAGCAACACATTTGATTTTGATATAAACTATGATGGTGCTACTAACTATGTAGATGTAGATGGAGATAGCAACACAGTAAACTTTACAGGAAGCGGATATGCAGGTGGTTACTTCTATCTCGACCAAACAGGAAACAGTAGAACATTCAATATCATACAGTCATCAACTCTTGCTAGTGATTGGTTACAGATTAACTCTACTGGTTCTAACGGTACTGTTTGTGTCGTTCAGAACGATGGCGGAACAACCACAAGCTGTTGATATAGGAAACATATCTGAACTAAATGGTTCAGCACAAATAGTAAGAGACAAGCCTTATCAAGCAGAAGAGTCTTTTGATATACAACAAAATGATGAAGCAATTACTACCAATGGTCGTATGGCTATTACGTTCCTAGACGACTCCAAGGTAAGACTTACAGAAAACTCTCAGCTCACCATAGACGAATACATCTTTGATCCTAACCCTAGTAAATCTAAAATGGCTATTACCTTTGGTCTTGGTACAGCTAGGTTTATTACTGGCGGTCTAAACAAAATAGATAAAAACAATATAGATCTTAAAACACCCACAGCAAACATAGCAATTCGTGGTACTGATTTCACAGTTACCGTAGATGAAATCGGCAGGTCGTTGTTGATACTTTTACCAGATGAATTTGGTAATTCTAGTGGTGAGATATTAGTAACTACAGCTATGGGTACAGTTACACTTAATAAACCTTACGAAGCTACAACGGTAGATGTTTTTGAAAAATCACCTAGCTCACCTGTAATCTTAGACCTAACACTAGACCTTATAGATAATATGCTTATTGTTAATCCACCTAAAGAAGAGGTGGCTATAGAAGAAACAACACAAACCAAAAAGAAAAACATATTAGACTTTGATGGTTTAGACGAGGACTTTTTAGAAGAAGATTTTTTAGACTCAGAAAAAGAACTAGAGTTTACAGAGTTAGATATAAACTATCTTGATGTAAACTTCCTGGAAGATTTGCTAGATGTCATAGACGCACTACAAGAAATACAACAAGAAGATCAGTTAGCACAAGACGCTACATCTACTAATATTGTTGGTACTAAACTAGGTCAAGACTTAGGCACGCAGATAACATCTTTTATAACAGGAGAAGTATTAACACTTATGCGTAGTGTTAGCGATACAGCTAGAGTAGATATAGATTCTTCTGGAAGCTATACTGTAATCTTCATACAAGATGGTACTTCTAATTTAATTAAAATAAATGGTGGAAATGGTAGTATTATAAAAATAACTCAGAGTAATTAATGAATAAACTATATTTAGACGATTGTTTTAATTCTTTTAAAAAAATAAATAACTCATCTATAGATATTATTATTACATCCCCACCCTACAATTTAGGCAACAGCCATCATACTGGTAACAAAAGACATCAAGCATACAACGATAATTTGCCTGAAAAAGAATACCAAGAAACACAAATAAAACTTTTAAATGAATGTTTTAGAGTTTTAAAAGATGATGGAAGTATGATTTATAATCATAAAAATAGAATTAAAAAAGGAATTCAAATATCTCCTTACGAATGGTTACTTAAAAGTAATTTTATTATTAAACAAGAATTAGTATGGATAAATAGAAGCCAAAATTTTGATAAAATAAGATTTTATCCTTGGACAGAAAGAATTTACTGGCTAACTAAAAGCCCTAAAACAAAACTTATTAATACAATTAATAAACACGATGTTTTTGATTGGACAGAGTGGAAGCCTGTTGGAACTCGTGGCTCACATACGAGAGCTTTTCCAGAACAATTTGTTGCTGATATGCTTGCAGTATTTCCTGATGCAAAAACAGTGTTAGATCCTTATATGGGATCAGGAACTACAGGCTATGTTGCAGTAAATAGCAACAGAAATTTTATAGGATTTGAAGCAATAAAAGAATATTTTGATATAGCTAAAAAAAGAATTAATGAATAAACTTTTATTACCTATACTTATATTACTATCACTACCTTTAATATTTCAAAGCACCCCTACAGAAATACTTAAGTTAAAAATATTTGACGCTTTTGTAACAACACCCGAGCCAAGCGGTAATTTTGTAATATTAAACATTACTGAAAACGATGTATCAGAGCAAGGAGGTTGGCCATTCCCTAGAAGAAGTCTTGCAAAAATTCAAGTAGATCTTATCAATGCAGGGGCTATGGGAGTTGGTTGGGTTATAGGATTTCCACAAGCTGATCGTATGGGTGGTGATGAAACCTTTGCTACTACTTTAGGTTATGCACCATCTGTGCTGGCTATGTTTGAAAACGGAAATGGTAAGTATCCTAAAACAACTGGAACAGTCATAAAAGGTAATGATATAGGTGGTATGTTTACACCAGGCGTTATACAAAATATTGATATCTTACAAGATCAATCAAATCAAGGTATAGCAAGTGCACCGGTTGATATAGATAATTTAGTTAGAAGAATACCATTATTATTAAAAACACCAGATGGATATGTATCTTCTTTTGGCACAGAAGTCTTAAAAGTATTAACAGGTGCTAAAACTTACATTATCACTACAAATGATAATGGTATACAAGAGATATCAGTCAGAGGAATACCACCAGTCAAAACAGATAGTCTTGGTCGTAAGTGGATTAGTTGGGTTAATACACCACAAACAACATTAAAAGAAATGGATGTAGCAGGTAAATTTGTTTTTGTTGGAGTCACTGCCCCAGGAATCATGCCGCAAGTTGCAACTCCGGTTGGATTATTAGAGCCACATAAAATTCAAGCAGCATTATCTGAGTCAATTTTGTTAGAAAACTCTCCTTTTATCCCAGATTTTGCTCTTGCGTTGGAAATATTAATTTTTGCAATATTTGTGTCGTTGACATGGCTTGTAATTAACTATCTTGGTATAACTAAAGGCGTAAGTCTAGCTGTAATTTTACTCTTTACTACAAGCCTTACAGGAGCTTATAGCATTCAAAAGGGTTATTTAATAGATTTTTCGTGGACTTTTGTATCACAATTCATTACTGGTGCTATAGCTTTCTATTTAAACTTTAGAAAACAGTTTAAGTTACGTCAATTAATTAAAAAACAATTTGAACATTACCTTGATCCAAGACAAGTTAAACAATTACAAGATAATCCTAATCTATTAAAACTTGGTGGCGAAAAAAGATACGCTACATTTTTGTTTACAGATGTTAGAGGCTTTACCAGTCTTTCAGAAAAACTAAAACCAGAAGAAGTTACTGAGATAATGAACAAAGCATTAACAGTACAAGTAGAATGCGTACAAAAAAATGGAGGCATGGTAGATAAATTTATTGGTGATGCTTGCATGGCTATATTCTCAGCACCTTTAGATTTAGAAGATCACGAAGACAAAGCAGTAAAGACTGCTATCGAAATGCAGGATCGTATAAAAGAACTTAATAAAGAATTATCACATGAGATTGCTATTGGGGTGGGAGTAAATACTGGTACAGCTGTGGTAGGTAACATGGGATCTGATACTAGATTTGACTTTTCAGCTATCGGAGACTGCGTAAATATAGCAGCTAGACTTGAGTCTGGTACAAAAGAAGCTGGAGTTGATATACTTATAGGAGAAGAGACTGCCAAAAACTGTAGTTTTGAGTTAAAATCTTTAGAAGCAATTAAAGTTAAAGGTAAAGAAAAATCTTTAAACGTATATACAATTTGAGGAAAGATATGGCAACAGCAAAAGACGCACTTACTGCAATAGAATCTCATGAAAGAGAATGCAAAGCATTATATAAAAGTATTGATAAAAGACTAGAAGACGGTGCAAAGCGTTTTGATAAGCTAGAGAATATGATTTGGGCTGTGTATCCATTCATACTAGTATCAATAGTTTTGTCGCAGGTTATTAGTTAATGTCTAAAGTTTTGATAGGAATTATAGTAGTTATGGGATTAGCTACTTATTTACTATGGAATGAAAACTCTAAACTATCTGCTCTTAATCAAGCATTTGAAATAAGAAATCAAGAACAAAGGTTAGCAATAGAATCATTACAAAATGATTTTGCTTTACAGACATCGAGCTTACTAGACTTACAAAGTAGAAATCAAGAGATTCAACAAGAAATGTCAAGATACCTTGACATATTTAAACGACATAACTTAACTAAATTAGCCGCAGCTAAACCAGGTTTGATTGAACCAAGAGTAAACAAAGGAACTAAAGATGTATTTGATAGCATTGAAGAAGACAGCCGTAACATTGACAGTCTTGATGATGGCTTGCAGTTGCAGCCTGATACCAAGTAAACAACAGGTTGAGGTTATATCTAAACCTATAGAAAGAACTATAGTGCAACCTGTAATGCCTAGAGAAATAGATCTAAAAGATCCGTATTGGTATGTAGTGTCAGATAAAAATTTAGAAGAGTTCTTAACAAGAGTTGAGAAAGACCAAGGTCAAGTGGTATTCTTAGCTATGTCTGTGCCCGATTACGAGCTCATGTCATATAATATGCAGGAATTAAAAAGGTATATAAATGAACTTAAAGAAGTTGTTGTCTATTACAAAAAAGTTACTACAAAAGAAGGAGAGTAAAAATATGAATATATCGCAAGAAGGATTAAGTTTAATTAAAAAGTTTGAAGGTGTTGAATACAATGCTTACAAATGTGCAGCAGGTGTATGGACAATAGGATATGGTCATACTGCTGGCGTTAAAGAAGGTGATTTAATTTGTCAAAGAGAAGCAGAAGAAATATTAGATCAAGATATAAAAGAGTTTGAAGGTTATGTTAAAGATAGCGTTACTGTTGATCTTGATCAAAATCAATTTGATGCATTGGTATCTTGGGTATTTAACCTAGGGCCTGCTAACTTAAAAGCTTCGACTATGCTTAAAGTATTGAACTCAAGTGATTTTGATAATGTGCCTGCACAAATTAAAAGATGGAATAAAGCTGGTGGCAAAGTGCTTGAAGGACTTATAAGACGTAGAGAAGCAGAAGCCTTACTATTTGAAGGCAAGGAATGGCACGAGGTTTAATATGCCGTTAAGTAAATTACAATTTACCCCAGGAATCAACAAAGAGATGACTGATCTTATGGACAAAGGCGGCTGGGCTGACGGTAATTTAGTTAGATTTAGAAAAGGATTACCAGAAAAAATAGGAGGTTGGCAAAAATCAAACAACAGCTCTTACTTAGGAACAGGCAGAGCATTGTTAGCATGGGTTGATTTAGAGTATACAAAATATTTAGGACTAGGAACTACTTGGAAATATTATGTTAATAGTGGATCAGACTATTCTGATATAACTCCAATTAGAGCTACAACAACCAATGGCATTACTTTTGCAGCAACAAATGGTAGTGCTACTATAACTGCAACTGACAATGATCATGGAGCTGTAGTAAATGATTTTGTAACTATTAGTGGTGCAGTAAGTCTTGGCGGTAACATAACAGCAACAGTTTTAAATAAAGAGTATCAAATAACTTCTATACCAAGTGCAGATACATTTACTTTTACAGCAACAGCTACAGCAAATGGAAGTGATACAGGTAATGGCGGATCAGGAGCTGATGCAGCCTATCAAATAAATGTAGGATTAGATGTGTATGTACCATCAACAGGTTGGGGTGCAGGTACATGGGGTGCGGGTGGTTGGGGATCAACAAACGCACTATCAGAAACAGGACAGCTAAGGCTTTGGTCACACGATGCTTTTGGTGAAGATTTAATTATTAATCCAAGAGCAGGTAGTATCTATTACTGGGATGAGTCTGGTGGTGAAGATAATAGAGCTGTAGCTATTAGCACTTTAAGTGGTGCTAATCTTGCACCAACAAAAGGTTTACAAGTTATAGTAAGTGACATTGATAGACATGTTATTGTACTAGGTGCTGATCCTATTGTTGGTAGTTCTAGGTCTGGTTCTATAGATCCTTTACTTATAGCTTTCTCAGATCAAGAAAGTGTTACAAATTGGGAACCAACAGCTACCAATACAGCTGGATCATTAAGGCTATCATCTGGATCACAGATAGTTGGCGGATTAAGATCAAGACAAGAGATACTTATTTGGACTGATACTTCTTTGTATAGTATGCAATTTATTGGTGCTCCGTTTACTTTTGGATTAAACCTAGTTAATGAAAATGTAGGTCTTATATCTCCTAGTGGCATGATTAATGCACCTGATGGTGTCTATTGGATGGCTAGAGATGGCTTCTATACTTACTCAGGATCAGTTAAAAGATTAGTTTGTAGCGTATTAAATTATGTATTAGATGATATTAATACTACTCAATCATTTAAAACATTAGCTTTTACTAACAGAGAATTTAATGAGGTTGGTTGGTTCTATTGTTCTTCTTCTTCTGAAGAGATAGATAGGTATGTAACTTATAACTACTTAGAAGGTGCATGGAGCATAGGCAATCTATCAAGAACAGCATGGATAGATGATGGTGTATTTGAAAAGCCTAGAGCTACAGGTAAAGACAGCGATGGTGATGGCTATGTATATATACATGAAAGCACTGATGATGATGACGGATCACCTATGGATAATGTTTTCATAGAGTCTGGTGATATAGATATAGAAGAAGGTAATCAACTGGGTTTTGTTAGCAGAATTATTCCAGATGTTAAGTTTTTTGGCACAGCACCTACAGATGGACAGATTAATTTTGTATTAAAAACTCGTAACTTTCCTGGAGAAAGCTTAACAACTAATTCAACTAACAATATTACAAGCACTACTCAACAAGCGTTTACACGTGCTAGAGGCAGACAGCTTGTTCTTAGAGTTGAATCAGATGATGATGCGGCAACAGGATCAAGAACTGGTTTTAAATGGAGACTAGGTGCAAACAGGATTGATATTAGAACTGACGGCAGAAGATAATGGCCAAGCTTCTTGCAAGTAGATTACCTCAAGCAAGTGGTGAGGTTGATGCTAATGTATTCAACAGATTAATAAGAATCCTTGAGTTAAACCTAGGAACATTCGATCCTAGCTCAACACCACAGTTTAATGATTCTCAAATTTCTACTTTAGCTTTTAACGTAGGTGATGTAATATGGAATACATCTATTGGTGTTTTACAAGTATATATAGGCAACCAATGGGTACAGTTACACACTCCGAAGAATCCACAAGGCTTCGAGACAACTGCATCACTAGGATCTGTTTCTGTTAAGACAGATGGAAACATATCAATTAATGTAACAACCTCATAAGAGATGATACATAGAAAAAATGGTACACTTAAAACAATATTGTATATAATTTAGTTATGAAGAAATCACACAAGAAAATTTTAAAAACATTAGGTGGAATAGCATTATTAAAAAAATTACTTCCTGGACTTAGAGATGATAAAGATTTTGATGTTTCAAGTTACATGGATGGCGGCATAGTTAATTTTTTTACTGGCGGTAGTGTTGGTGGAGGTACTGGTGGAGGTACTGGTGGAGGTATGGATTTTGGAAAAATTGCTAGTGCTTTAGGTGGTTTAAGTGGAGGAGATGAAGAAAATAAAGTCATGCAAGGTTTTTCTATAGGTTCATCTGACATAAATACTCCAGATATAAAACCTGGTAATCCTGAAGCTGTTGATGATGCTCAAAAAGATTTTAATAAATTTCAACAAAGTTTAGAAAGAGATACTTCTGTTCAGCTTGCTGATGGTGGTATAGCTGGTTTTGCAAATGGTGGAATTTTGGATATAGATTTTGAAGATGATATTTTTGAAGACAAAGATTCTTTTGGTTTATCAAAATCTGTAGCACCTGAATATGATGCTACAACTGGAAAATATGTATTGAATGGTAAAGAATATGACTCTATTTCAGATGCTGCAAACGATACAGAAAATATTAATGAAGCTATTAGAAAAACAAAAGCAGAAGAAATGGCTAATAGATTTGAGCAAGCACAAAGTTTTATGCCAGAACCCTATGGTCAGACTGAAGGTCAAATGATCAAAGGAACAGGAGCATCAAAGGTTGACATACAAAGATTTAGAAGAGGTGGCATGGCTGATGAAAGAAAATTTGAACGTGAAAGAGAGTTTAATTTTGATGATTATATGTTTGATGATTTTGATTTTAGTGATATAGACTTTGGTAACTTTGGTGGAATTATAAACCTACCAGGTGGAGGTGGAGGATATAGCTATACACCACCAACAGAAGAAGAGATTGCAGAACAAAAAGCTAAACAAGCAGCAGCTAGATTAGCAAAAGGTTATGGAGGATCAGGTGCACCAGGTCGTAGTAGTTATGGCTTTCAAACTCCTGGAGCATCTATATCTATTGATGCTAGAGATGAAACACCAGATGCTTACAGATTCTACCCTAGTGAAGTATCAAAACTTTATTCACAAATGAAAGGCACATCTTTTTCACCATTAGTGGCACCTCCTAAAGAAGCTACTTATGTAGATGATCTACAACCAAGAAGAATAGCCAGTCAGTTATATGCAGCTGACGGTAAATTTGTAGATAGAAGCGAATTAATTACAGGCCCAGGTGGAGAGCGTGGCGACAAGATACCAGCCATGTTAAGTGATGGTGAGTTTGTTGTTAATGCTGAAGCAGTTAGAGGTATGGGTGTGGCAGCAGGTGCTAACCCACAAGACGAATACGAACAACGCCTAGAAGGTGCACGTCAAATGTATGCTCTACAAAAAGAAGGCGAACAAATGATGAGGAAATACAGATAATGGGAATATTTAGTAGCAAAACTAAACAAGGGCCAGAAGCAGATGTAATAACAACTCCAGAAACAGGTTATTCTTTTATATCTCCTTACATGGAGGACTACTCAAGAAGACTTCTTGCTTCCTACTTTGGCTCTCCTGGTGAATACGAAGGACTAATATCTCGAGCTAGAGATATACCCATAGAACAAACAGCAGGTCTTACACCATTACAAATACAAGCACGTCAAGCAGCAGGTGGTTTAGGAGAATTTAAACCTTATATAGAAGATGCTGGTAGATTATACGGCAGACAAGAAGATGCACTAGATCAAGCCATGGGCTTTGTGCCACAGGCTCAAGCTGGTATTGAAGAAGGTATGGGCTTTCAAAGAGAAGGATCTGATTTAGCAAGAGGTGCTGGAAGATTCTCAGATGCAGCAGAAAGGATGATAGGTACAGGAGCTGATACTGTAGCAGGTGGTATAGGTGCATTACAAAGAGCAGAACAAAGTGCAATGGGTGCTACTAAAATGTTTGATCCTAGTAGCTCATCTGCTTTTTATAATCCATACGAAGATCAAGTAGTACAACAAACATTAGAAGATATAAACAGACAATCAGCAAAACAAGACATAGGGCTACGTGATAGAGCTGTATCCGCTGGTGCCTTTGGTGGATCAAGAGGTAGGATAACTCAAGAAGAATTAGCAAGACAAACAGGAAGAGGGGCCGCTGAAGCAGTTGGTGCTCTTAGAAGTCAAGGATTTGGCAGAGCTCAAGATGCTGCAAGACAATCCTTTGAATCACAACAAGGTAGACAAGCTGGATTAGGTCAAATGCAAGCAAGTTTAGGCGGACAACAAGCAGCTATAGGTGGTCAGCAGGCCGCACTAGGTAGTCAGATGGCTGGTCTAGGTCAACAACAAGTACAAAGAGGACAAGCCCTAGGTGGTTTTGGTTCTAGCCTTATGCAAGGTGGACAACAACTAGGTGGCTTAGGTCAATTAGCTAGTGGTATGGGACAACAGTTTGGTCAGATAGGTCAAGGCATTGCAGGTCTAGGACAAAAAGGACAAGGAATGTTAGGAAACCAAATCAATATGTTGAATCAACTCGGTCAACAAGGTCAAGCAACTCAACAAGCTGCACTATCAAGACAGTTCCAAGGAGCACAGCAACTTGCGAACGAGCCAATGCAAAGACTACAACAAGGTCAAGCATTACTTGCTGGATCACCAATGGGAGGACTCTCTGGTGGTACTGGTACAAGTGCTTATCAACGTGGATCTTATCAAGAGCCAAGTAGTGCATCAAAAGCATTAGGTGCGGCAGGAACCATAGCTTCTTTATTTGCTATATCTGATGTTGAATTAAAAACTAACATTAAAAAGATTGGTGAAGTTGAACCTAACATTGGTTGGTACACATGGGATTGGAATGATAAAGCCATGGAGCTTGGAGCAGAATCAGAACCAACGGAAGGTGTTTTAGCTCAAGAAGTATTAGAAGTTAAACCAGATGCAGTAGTAGTTAAAGATGGTTATTATGCTGTTGATTACTCCAAGGTTCTTTCATGAACAGAGGAATAATGTCAGGCATGGCTCCTGTAAGATTAAAAGACGGTGGCTTTCCTGATCTAACAGGTGATGGCAAAGTAACTCAAAAAGATATTCTTAGAGGACGTGGCATAGAAGGATTTGCTGAGGGTGGAGAAGCAGGGACAAAATATTTCGGTAGAGATGGTTTAATTTTTGATCCATATAATCCCTTAGATTATGCGATGGCAATTCCAGGTTTGGGATTAGCTGGTGCTGGAATAAAAGCATTAAGCACAGGAAATAAAATGAGAAAAGCTGCTAACGCAGCATCTAAACTTTCTAATCCAGTAACAAATACAGCAGCTGGAGGAGCTCTTGCTTATACCATTGGAGATGCAATCAAAGAAGGCTTGAGCGAAGATTACACTAATCCTAGTGTGGCTTATATTGATGAAGATTCTGGAAATTATTTTTATTATGATCCAGTAGATGAAGAGTATTATTTATTTGAAGATAACGAAGTGCCTGAAGGCTATACGTTGGAGCAATAATTATGGCATTAAAAAAGAAAGCAATACAAGGAATAGCATCTTTAATTAAAAAAGTTAAGCCTAAACCCAAACCTAAGCCCAAACCTAGTACAGCTATTACTAAAACTAAACCAGCATCTCCTAAAGTTATTCCATCAGAAATGGTTGCTCCTTTTGTTGGCAGTGGAAAAGTAATTCAATCAACCTTAAGAAGTATTGGTAAAAATCCAGGTAGACCAGAGGGAAGTGCAGTAACAGGTGCAATTAGAGCGGCTGGTTACGGTGGAGTTCCAGCGGCAGGTTTATATATGGGACTAACAGGCGATGATGAAAAAACTAAAGTTTCACCTCCTATTGAAAAAGTATCAGGACTTAAAGAAGTTAATGATTCAGACGCACTAAAAGATATTCTTAAACAAAAAACCATGGAGATTGCAATGGAAGCAGGAAGAGAATCACCTGTATTCCTTGATTATGTAAAAGCTTTTCCATCAAGCTATATGGAAAAAGTTAGTAGAGATCCTGAGTTTGCAAAACAAATGATGGCAGGATTCTTAGCTATGATGCAACCAAGCGAAGGCTTTGTTCCAAGGAATGCTATCTCTGACTTTGGTCAAGCTGCTATGGAAGAGGGTGCAAGACAAGAAGATGCAATGACAGATCAAGAACAGTTACTAGCAATGAGTGATGAAGATATTAAAAAGTTACAAAAAATTCAAGCTGGTGCTTCCCCAATAGATCAAACAGCAATAGCTGGAGCAGCTGCTTTATTAGCTCAATTTAGAAAAGAACTAACAAACAAGAAAGATGGAAAGCTAACTGATCTTAATGGAAATGAAATAAATTTAATTAGTTTCTTAGCAATGTTTCAACAAACTGGCGGAGACATAACACAATTAGCTGAGATGATTGTAGCTGGAGAATAACAGTGCCTTTAGTGGTTCTTGAGGATGGAAGAAAATTATTTGTAGATAGTAATGATCCTAAAGAAATAGAAAAAGCAAAACAAAAATCAATGAAAAGAAAAAGAACTGGATCATCTGGTTCTTTAGCAGGAGACATAGGTAGAGGAATAGCAGCAGGTGTTGTTTCTATACCTCAAGGCCTTGCTACCATACCGACAACTGGTATTGATCTTCTATTTAATACAGAAGTAACTGACAATGTAAACGAATTTTTTGAAGGTATTAAACCTGAAGTAGAAGGCACTGCTGGTAAAACAGCACAAATGATTGCTCAGTTTGGTATACCTGGTCTTGGCACAGCAAGTGCTCTATCTAAATTAAGTAAAGCAAAACAACTAGGAGCTATAGGTGCAGTCGATGCTGCTGTAGCTACAGATGATGTTGATACTTTTGCTGACATGATCTTTGATAAAGAAAGTGACGAAGAAAGAATTAAGAATCTTGCAGGCAGAGATGCCGCAGCTGCAAGACTAAAAGAAAGAATGCAAGTATTCGCTGAGACAGCATCATTTGTTTATGCTGCACCCAAGGTTGTGGGAGGAACTCTTAAAACAGCTGGTGTTGGATTAGATCTAATTGCACCTTACATGAGTGCATTAGCTAAAAAAGTTAGCCCAAATGAAGCTCTTGCTTCTGCAACCAAAGCAGATAAAAGTTTATTTGATTACTTAAGAAAAAACTTTAGTTACGGTGGAACTTTTGAACAAACTACAAAAAATAATAAATTAATATCAGATGTATTTCAAACACAAAAAGCTTACGCATCTAATCTTGGATTAGAGATAGCTGATGCTGGAGATAAGATAAGAAGAACAATGGAAGATGCTGTTACCAATGGTGGTAAATTAAATGATAAAGACTCTTTAGAATTAGTTAAATCTATATCAACTTATAGAGCACCTTTGCTTGCTGTTGAAAGACAGTTTCCTTCTTTAGCTGACGATGCAAAAAGAATTAAAGCAAAAGAACTTCAAGACGAAGCTTTAAAAAAGATTAAAAGTTTTGAAGGATCAGGAAACAAAATAGATTACGAGGCTCTAGGAATAGATCCTAATAATACAATATCTTCTATAGTTCAAAACAATAAAACAATATTTGAATTAGAACAAAAACTATTATTTGATTTAGTTTCTGATAGACCTACTGTTGCAGGTTTAACTTTAGATCAAAATTTTAAAGATGCGTTACTTAAAAACAGAGGTTTGTATGGAACAACTCTTTACAGAGCCATAAATGATTCTGGTTTTGAGCCATCTAAAGAAGTATACGATGCAGCCATTGATAAAATTAAAACAGTAGCAGGACTTGAGGGTGATCCTCTTGGAACATCTAAAGCAATACAAATTTTTGATGATATAAGAAATCCTAAAAACTCTTTAAACCCTCACGAAACTCCAGAGCTTTTAGTAAACAATATAAAAGGTGGCTTACTAAAAGGAAAAACATTAAAAAACTTACCTGAAGTTAGGGAAGCTTTAGGTGAGATAACTCCCCTTACATACAAAGAAGGATCTGAGTGGAGAAAAGCTTTAGTAGATGAGACTTTTGCAGCTACTTCTACTATATCTAAAATTGCTACTTCAGTAGGAAATATAAAAGTTTATGATGATATAAGATTAATTAATGATAATGCAAAACAATTAGGAACCACATCTTTTTTAAAGACTCCTGATCAATTAACAGCTGAAGGAATAAATGTATTAAAAGCTCCTGAAATAAATCCAAAGACAGGAAAACAAATTGCTCCTAAAAAAGATCCAAAGACAGGAAAAGAAATTCCTTCACTAAGAGATGAAGTTACAATAGACGGCGTTGATTATGTAAAATTTAATGACAAGCAAGGTGCTTTACAAGATACCTATGCACCAAAAGTTTTTGTTGATGCTGTTACAGGATCATCAAAAGATTTTATGAATACTATGCCTAACATTTTAAAAAATGTTTACAAGGGTTTGTTAGGTTTAAAAACAGTAGGACAATATAACAAAACCTTGTTATCTGTTGGTGCTCATATAAGAAACAATACAAGTGTCCCATTATTTGCTGCTATGAATGGAAACCTTGGGCCTTCTGCTGAGTTTACAAAAACTTTTCAAAAGTCTTTTGCTGGTGTTTTTGATCCAAGGCAAAAAACAAAATACAACAAAGATATTAAAGAAGGAAGAGAGTACGGTATTGTTGTAGGAAGAGGTACGCAGTTAGAAGAAATAGCTGACTTAGCTTCTTATGCTATAGAAGATGTTGCTTTGATGAAAAAATTACAATCAAACGGTCTTACAAATAAATTACAGAAAGCATTAAAACCTGTTGAAAGAATTTATACAGGATCAGATAACGCGGCTAGGTGGATTAATTGGAATGGCGAACAAGCAAAACTTACAAAGGTTATAGCTGACTCTACTGATGATGCCTTTATTCCTGTCAATGCTGCTAAGAATTTTTCTAATACTGATATTCAAAAACTTATTAGACAAGATGGTACTATCAATGTTGGTGAATTAAAATCTGTTAGCGATGATGCTTTAGATAAATTTATTAAAGCAGAGTCTGCTGACATAGCTTTGAATGTAACTCCCACTTACTCAAGAGTTCCTGAGATAGTAAAACAATTAAAATTTATACCAGTCATAGGTAACTTTACAGCTTTCCCTGCTGAGATAGTAAGAAATACTGGCAACACTATATCAAGAGGTATTAAAGAACTAGCAAGTAACAATGCAGAATTACAAAAAGTAGGAATGAGAAGACTAACGTCTGGACTAACTACTACTGTTGGAGTTCCAGCAGGTTTAACCGCAGCAGGTCTAGCCCTAACTGGTTCAAGTCAAGAACAGATAGACGCATATAAAAGATCTTTTGCTGCACCTTGGGAAAAGACTGCGACTATGATTCCAACCAGCACTGATGCACAAGGAAATATTACAGGATTTATTAATTACAGTTACACCAATCCCTATGATTATTTGCAAAGACCATTTAGAGCTGTATTAAATGCAGTTGCTACTGGCAATAGAAACGAAGCTAGTCTACTAAGCATAGCAAGTAATGCAACAATAGATTCAGTAGGAGAAATGGCAAATCCTTTTTTATCTACAAGTATAGGTGCTAACGCCTTGCTTGAAGCACAATCTGGTCAAACATCAACAGGTAAAATTATTTATAACGAATCAGATTTATTAGGTGATAAGGGTTTAAAATCAATGATTCACGTTTTTAATTCTATAGCACCTACAGCACTGCCTTTTTCAGTACAAGTTGATGCAGAAGGAACACAGATAGTTCCTAAAGATTTTGTAACAGCTGCAGCCTCTGTCTTTACAGGAGAAGAAGATTTAATTAGTCCAAAAGGAAAACCTATTGATGTAGCAGAGACAATGGTACAAGCTTTCTCTGGTATTAAAGTTGTTAAACCACAGCTAGAAAGATCTCTGTATTACAAAGCAGCAGAGTCTAAGAGAGCTATAAGAGAAACAACTAATGAATTTAATAGATTGCTTAGATCAAATAACAGAAGAGATGCAGAAAGTTTTGTTAAAGGTTACATCAATACAAACAAAGACAGATACAATTCTTTAAGAACTCTTTACACAGCTATAGAAGATGCAAGAACATTAGGAGTTCCTGATTATGCTATTAGCGAACAGTTAAAGATTGCTAAGGTAGCTAACAGAGACTTGGTTATGCTAGGTATATTTAAACCTAGTGAAGTTAATCAAGATGTACTTAACTTTGCTTTACAAGGAACAGATATTAAAGCACCTCAAGAAGTACCTATTGGAGACTTGGCTTCTGCTTCAATAGATTTAACTGGACAATCTTTACAAGGACAGTTTCAAGCACCTAGTCTTGCTCAACCTAGTAGAGCATCTCAACTATTAAGAGAAGAAGAAGAAAAGAAAATACTAGGAATCTAACTTGTATAACAAATACGGAGCAAAGAAAGTAAGACTCGATGGCTATACTTTTGATAGCAAACTTGAGGCAGCTCGATACAATCATCTTAAAGAACTAGAAGATCAAGGCCTAATCTCTGACATAGAAGTACACCCACCCTTCCCATGCTTTGTTAATGAGAAGAAGGTATGTCTTTACAAGGCTGACTTTAAATATAAGAACATCAATGGCGATGAGATCATAGAAGATACCAAGGGTATAGAGACACCTATGTTTAGATTAAAGAAGAAACTTGTTGAAGCTCTGTATCCAGGCGTAGAAATTATAGTAATAAAAAAAGCTAAAGCTTAGAAAGGCACGCCTGTTTCAACCCAAGGTCTGATACTCTTGATCGTACCATTCATTAATCTCTTAGCAGAAGCACACTGTTCTAGTAATTCTTTTGGAAAGCCACTGTTGATTACTTCTATCAGCTCCTCACTAGAGTAAAGGTTGTCGCCAGTAGATTCTTTCTGACTAGCTACGTTAATAAACTTAAACCCATCTTTCTCATACATAACAAAGTTATCATCCTCTTCAATCATGGTTGCTGGTATTAGCTCTGGTATATAGTTATGTCTTGGACATCCCTTGGTCTGTCTATCCTCGCTGATCCCTTTGTCATGTTGAGAGCAATGCCAATACCCTCCACCCTTGTTAATATCAACACTAGCAAAGCGACATGATCTGCAATGAACTTTCTCAGGTAAAGATCTGCCAAGGTATGCGGCCCTTTCTTTAGCAGACATAAAGCTACGTATTCTGTAGTCAGTCTCGGGTATGTTGTTGTCAGGTGGCGTATTAGTTTTCAATACATGCTCTGCTTTTTCCATAAGCATTTCAAACTTTAAGTAATCAAAGTCAATAACTTCTGTATACAAAGCTGAATTGTTTTTGTTGTAAACGATAGCTATGCAATGATCCATTTTAAAAAGTCCCATGTACAAATGAATCTGTGCGTCATACTCTTCTGACCAAGCACAATAACTACCTAGCTTTTCTAAGTTTTTAAAACGATTGTCGTTAGCTGTTTTAA
>Ga0208134_1000104_pt1 | contig 48852 bp, 52 predicted proteins | sample VirMetDEL_Mar_31_FD_184515 | JGI IMG/M metagenome (GOLD analysis project Ga0208134, IMG submission 184515) | Aqueous microbial communities from the Delaware River and Bay under freshwater to marine salinity gradient to study organic matter... | ecosystem: Environmental > Aquatic > Marine >...
TTTTAGCTCCGTACTGTGGAGAGTCAACATCGTATGTACCAGTTTCGTAAAATGTAATACCACCCCCTGAAGAATCATCTCCGCTTTGAGCATCTATTGAAAGCCAATTATTGCTTGTATCTCCTGTTCCTCCAAGCCTTAAGTTGCCTTCAATTGTTTTATCCCCTGATGTTAGAGCTGTAGCAGTACTTGCATTACCAGTAACATTACCAGTAAGAGTTGCGTTAAGTGTATTAGCAACAGTAGTATTACCACTACTATCAAATGTTATACATGTAGTTCCGTCATCATCTTTAATGTCGTTACCCTTAACAGTTAAATCACCTTCTATAGATAAATTACCTGAACTATTTATACTTCCTAATAGACCTACACTATTAACAGAAGAGCCACTTGAACCTGCTGCAGAAGAAGTAAATATTACACTACCGCCATCAGCACTACCAGTACTTGCACCTCCTTGCAATAGCAAACTACCGCCTGGCTTGTTAGTTCCTCCACCAGTACCTGCTTGCACATAAAGCCTACCTCCATCACTATCTGAGTGTGCAACTCTTGTTACGTAGTGTGAATCTCCATCATCTCCTCCTAAACCTAAATTACCATCTATAATTTTATCTCCTGCCGTTAAACTAACTGCAGTAGTTGCTGCTATACCTAAAGCGTCTATATCTCCTTTTGTTTGGTCGGCAGTAGCACCATCTTCTACATTAATTATTGTACGAAGATTAGCTGCAGATATTTCTTCTACTACACCTGCACCTGCAGAATCTCTACCTAGAACTACGTTAGTAGCTGATACGTTTTGCATCTTGGCATATGTAACAGCATCGTTAGCTATTGTAGTTGCTCTATTGCTAGAGGTTACATCTCCTGTTAAATTACCTATATTATCTACAGTTCCTGATTCTCCTGTAGTATCTATATCTCCATTGACAGCTATAGTAATACCTCCGTTAGCATTAGTTATAGTTAAACCATTACCTTGTGTAAGTGTAGCTGCTGTAGGGCCGTCTGTACCACCAATTAACAGTTGTCCATTTGTAGACATTGTAACAGCAAATAGTGCATCTGTACCTGAATCTTGTGTTATTATAACAGCTTTATCTGCAAAATTTGTAGCGTTTGTTCCCCCACTAGCAACACTTAAAGTAGACGATAACCCAGCAGCAGTTCCAGTTATATTGCTAGAAGTAAGAGCTACTGTACCTGTTGCATCAGGTAACGTATAGGTTCTATTTGCACCTAATGCACCAAGTGTAAACTTACCATAGTTAGTACCATGATCTGAATCTTCGTATATTCTAAAATCGGGTGCGTCAGTATCAGATTTAAAACTAATTGTTTGACTATTTATTTCAAATGTTTGGATAGTTGTACCTTGACCGATAAAAAAACCTTGAGCATTATCAATCCGAAACTCGTTACTATCCATATCTAATGTTCTATTTGCATCAGCAGTTAAATCAGTGTTAGCTATGTTAGTGTTTGTATCAGCTGTCATGTCATCTACTACTAAATCTATAGTACCATCTGCATCTTGATACGTAGCAGTTACTCTAGTCTCTGTGTTAGAAGAAAACATTGCGCCAACAAGATCTTGAACTTGCTCTGCAGTTAAAGGTGTTCCTCCAATGTCTGTTAACACTTGAGCTCCTGTTCTATATTTTACTATATTACTAGAGTCTATTGTAAGAAACTTATCAGGATCAGTGGCGTCATTCTGCAGACCTTCTATTTTTACAGGATCTGTAGAATCTTTAACATGAAGCTTATGGGTAGGAACTTTTACTCCGACACCCACTCTAAATTGAGTAAACATGTCGGAGGACTTAAGCTTAACCTGCTTCCAAAAAGATATTATAGAAGATTTTATTGCCATACTTAGTAGCCTCCTCCAGATCTAGAAGTATTACTAGAAGTACTACTAGGGGAAGCAATAGTGTTGCTAATATTAGGCGTAGTAGATCTTCCACTAGAAGACCTTCTAGTAGTATTTTCTGAACGGCTATACGTAGAATTATTAGCCCTTGCTACAGTTCTATGTGCGTCTTTAACTTCTATTAAAACATACAGGCTTGATTTTTCACCATTAATTGTATGAGCTTTATATCCTTTAGAAGCAGTTTTCATTAAATAAAAACCATTTTGTTTGTTAACCATAAAGTGGTGCCCTTCAGGTGCGTATACTTTTTTTTGTGCCATAATTACATAAAATAATCTAATTGTCTATCTTTATCTTTTAATATACTAGCTAGTGTTCTAGTATTAGTTCTTGTAGGGATAAAAGAATAGGCAGTTATATTTTTAACTATTCCTTTAGTCCAATAAAATCTATACTTATACCCACCAGTGTGATCATTAAGATGATAAATACGCTTACCCAACTTCTTGCTTGCCGCCCAATCTATCTTTAATTTATTTTTATCATCATATTTCATTTTAGACTTTTTTACTTTTAGTGTTCCTAATCTGTAAGGAAGTCTAATTTCTTCTGAGTTTATTAATATTTCATCTATTAATAATTTATTAAATTCGTCGCATATTTTTCTAAATAATTTTCTATCTACTTGTAATTCTTTTATAACTTCTTTAGTATAATATTTATAAATTTCATTTGATCCGTAATCTTTTGTATAATTCCCTTTACCTCTTTTTACTGTTTCAAACATTATTTTTGTTGATTAGGTTGCATGTCTGATTTAGAATTATTAGAACTGTCAGTTAAAGTTTCTATAAAAGGTTTCATGTTTTGAGATAACATAGCTTGTTTTATCATATCTAACATAGATGTAGATAAAGGGTAATCATGTATATCAGGATCGTACGCAGGAGTATTATCTCCGCCCATATAATTAGATATATCTCTAGGGTTTTGCCAAACACCTTCTACTTTTATAAAGTTTATAAACTCTATGTCAGGGCCAATTATATAAATGTAACTATCAAGAATAAATGCAAATTGCATTTTTTTAGTATATCTATTAGACCCTGCCCAAGGCACTCTATTATAGGGTATAACGTGAAAGTTTACAGATAATATTCCTGACGGCCCAACAGCTGTTATTAAATCTGAATGCGCAGTTTCTATAGCATTAGGTATTTTATCTACAGATCTTAAAATATTACCATCCATAGATACTCCAGCAGTAGCTGCAGGAACAGAAACTAAAGATAGTGCAGGTATGACTTGCTTAATATTATCAGAAACACTTCTTCTTTTATTTATGTCTTGACGTATAAACTGAGCTCTAAGACTGTCTATCTGAAACTCAATTTGTCTGTCAGAAATAATCTCATCATCAGATTGTTGTCCTCCTCTAATAAGGTTTTTAATATCGTATACTATTTCTTTTATTGTTGCCATCTACTTTAAATTAACTTGTAAATATCCTTCACATCCTTTTTCTTTGTTCCATATATAAGCTTGTGCTTCTCTTGGAGCGCTATAACCTTTACTCTTATGCCATGCATCGTTTGTACATATACTAGGAAGGAATCTAACCTTTACTCCTTGGTACGTGTTGACAATTTCTCTGTGGAGATGTCCGCAGTGGACTTCTCTATTTGGGCATGCCGCAAACATGAGCGGTTGTTCTGTTGCCATAAGAAGGGGCATGTCTGCCGTTTTCTCTTTATCCCCATGCGTGAACATAAGCATATTCTTTCCGTATCGGTAGTATTTTCTTGACTCATAACTATTATCTACTGTCACTGCACTATAGTCTTTATACCAAGACTCTATTACTTCTCCTATATAAAACATGCGCTCAAAGTCGTGGTTACCTTGTACTACTATAACATCTACTGGTGCAAATGCTGATAAGTAATCTATAGCAACAACTAACAATTTCCAATACCCTCTAAAAGTTTGTTGCCATTCTTCAGCGTCATGCTGTGGCGTACCTTTAGTAGTAGCTCTACTAAACCCTTCCGAGTTTAATCCATCGTTACCAATAGGTAGGATGAATTTTTCTATATTTAATCCTTCAGCTTTTCTATGCAATTCTTTAATGGTGTTTAAAAAATCTCTATTAGCTTGGGCTTGCGATATAGTTCCTATCTTACCATAATGAAAATCAGGTAAAGATATTTCGTACGCTACAAGAGATCCTACTTTAAAATTATAGACAGGGTCTATAGCTTGTGGGATATACTCTTTCATTTCTTCAAAGAACTTCTTTTTAAATTCAGTTAGATTTCCTTTGTCTTCTTTAGTTACAATAGAAAATCTGTATTCTCCTGAACCAGATTGCCAGTGCTTAACTGACTGTACATCTTTTTTATCAATCCCTCTTTCTTTTAGATGTAAATCAAGTTCGGGCATCATTGCTGCAGTAACTTCTCCTACTTCTTCTGTAGTATTAATGTTAGAGTTATTCTCTACCCATTTGTATCCTCCTGCATAATTTCTTAATCCTTTAAGGCATTTATAGATATTACTTTTATCTATACCTAAAGCTTGAGCTGCCTCAAACCCGCTTGAGAATTCATCTATAAGATTTCCTTCTCGATCATACTGCTGTATCATTTCTTTTTTATTTTCTCAATACTGCGGCCTGCGAAATATGCTCCATAGACTGTTATCAAAAGTGTTTGATAAATTGGTATATAACTTTCATCTATAGAAAAATTTCCGACATTACCATGAAATATTGACAAAATTACAAAAATAAATGTTAAGAATAGACATATCACAGGACGAATGTTCTTAGACAGCCAATTGTCAGACTTCATATCGGCTTCCCATCGCCTTGTAACTTGCTCCTGAGCCTGCGACTCAGCCTGCATAAGAACTTCCTGTATCTTTCTTTGAGCTTCTAACTTTTCTTCTTTAGACGTGGTTAAGTTATCAAGCACATCACCGACTTGCTTAACTACTCCTCCACCTAAAAAGTTTAATAACTTACTCATACGTCTGCGTATCTATATTTAGTATCTCCATCCTCATTTTTATAGGCCTCGAGTACTTGCTTTCTATTATCTTTAGCTTTTAAAGATATATGTATCCAAGCAAAATCAAACTCATTAATCATCTGGTCAAACTCTAAACCTGAATCTAAAATCCACTCATAGATAAGTTCGTTCATCATCTTCCCCATCTGCCAAAACTGGATGTCCAATGCCTCACCTTTGCAATGCTGCGAAGAAACGCTGCCCCCAATAGCACGATTGAGCGACGGGTTGCGATAACCACTACTGATCCTGATAGGACCAATAGAGTCACGAAGAGGTTGTAAAAGATTGTCCACAAGATGCTGCATATTTTGTAAGTGCTTTTTAGTCGGCTCATTATCTATCCCTAATCTTTTAGCTGTGTTGCTGTGAGTTATTTCAGACAACGCAAAGTTTTTACTTAATTTCATTATTCAGTTTTTGCTTGTTTAATTTCTAAATCCTTAACTACCTTACGTAGATAGTCCACTTCTTTTTGTAGGTAGTGTATTTTTAAATCCTGCTTAGCGTCATCAGGTAAAGCACCCATTTCACCTCTAGGCCACTTAACTCTAAACTCGTGGTTAAGTTCTACGTTATCTTGCATACGTACAATATCTAACTGTAGCTGATCAATCTCTGCAGTAAGAGTAAACCATATGCCTGCAAGAGAAACTATACCAGCTACAATACCAATTAGACTTTTTACATCTAACTGTACTTTAGAGTTTTCGTTTATATCAATACTCTCTTCCATTGAAGTATATCTTTTTACGTGTTATACCGTCACTAGCTATGTATATACCTTTAGTTGGCGTTACTACTCTACCTAATATATCGTAATATGTAGTAGGCGTAAAAGGTTTAGTATCAAGTTCTGCTACAGATAACTCAAACGATTCAAGGTTTTGTTCAAAGTATGTAGAGTCTGTACAACCACAGTCGTGTACTACAACACTAGCTGAAGGATGTGTATACCCTAAAGTAAGAGCACTATCTAAGTCAGGGTAATCTATTATATACATAACAGCACCACCCCAAGCATCACCATTAAAGTCACGCATTAGTACTCTGTATTGTTTAGGTAAATAAACAATTTGATCTACTGTAGTTGTACCATTAAATATAACTGTATCTAAAGCACAGTTACCTATAGACCAAAACATACCGTCCATCATGTCTGACTCTGTTACTACAATCTTTTTATAGTTGTCAAAGTTTTGAGCTGTAGAACTAAAAGATAAAAATATAAAACCTATTATATACATAGCTACCATAAGAAACCAAAACATTATTAATGCAATGCTTGACTTATGAAATCTTTTTAAATTTAATTTTAATTTGGTCATTACTGAAATTTACTTAGGGTTATATTATCAATTGCTTTTTGTACTTTCTTTTTAGTTGCAACAAGTTGCATCATTATGTTAGGATTAAACCTCTCTTGTTCTACACCGTTGTCAAATATTATAACTGTAGGTATAGCTGTTACTTTGTATTTTTTTTGAACGTCAGCTCCTTTAACTATACATACTCTATATGACTCGCAATCTTTTAACGAGGGTAAAAAATCAACTTGATTACCTGCGTTCCACTCAGCCCAGAACTCAATTACCACTGTTCCTTTTGCAGTTTTAGAATCAAATGAGCTAGAACTAACAAACTCTTGAGCTGAAAGACTTAACGTTAGCAAAGATAAAATCAATAATTTATTCATATAACTTCTCTTTAATTGCTTTTAGATCGTCTTTAATCTCTTTTACATCCTCCTGTGTAGACATAATAGTTTGACGAATTAGCTGATCCTTCATATCAAACTCCATACGAGTTATTTCTGGATCTTGAGGCTCAGGCAATAACTTTGCTTCTGCTATGTCTGCTTGAAGCGTAAACCACATACCGACTAATGTAGCGATTAAAAATGCAATACCTCCTAGAGTTTTTAAACTAATTTGTACTGCTGTATCTTCACTAAGTTCTTTTGCCATAGTTAAAATATTAAATAATTTATTCCTGTTTTTAATTCATAAGAAGGCATACCCCAAAATTTTAAGTGCTTACCTTCAACAAACAAACTAAGGTGTCTGTTTAAGTTTACACCAAATATTAAACCAGTATCCCATTCTGACTGTGCACTTCTTTGATAAGAAAAATCTGTTAAACCTTTATGTAAAGGATATAAAGATCCCCAAGCGTGAAGCCAATAAGTATCTCTGTATAAGTAGTAATCTAAACCTAACACTGCAGACACTTCTTGTTGCAGCCCTATATCTTTTAAAACGCTTTCATTGTAATTAGTAACTAGCTCTCCAAAATGATACTTGTAAAACTCGTTATCACTTGCAGCTAGCCATTCTATTTCTCCAGCGTCTTCATCAAACCTTAACCAAACACCATCGTTAAATCTAAAATAGTTTTGGCTTATAGCAAAATCTTCCCATTCTATATCTACATCTTCGATAGGATTAAATCCATAGACAGGATGAGAACGATGGGCTACGCCAAAAGTAAAGTCTAAACCACCAAAACTTTTGCGTAACCTAACCTCGCCCAAAGAATACTTTAAATCTATTAATTCATTATTAACATAGTTAGCCTTAGCTGTATACATGTTAGATATGTATCGTACATTATATTCTTGTTGAGCTACTTCTAATCCATTGTTTCTTACAAAAGAATATTGAAATAAATACTCAAGACCAGGTGCGTTAGATATAGTAGCATAGTCAGTTGCCTGATGCTCGTTACCTGTATAGAAATTGTTTTGTTTAATTTGATAGTCGAATCTTGCTATCTTTCGTATACCTAATGTAAGAATAACATTTGGTGCGTACTGTGGTGTAAGTTCTACTAACTCTCCATCTACAAAGTTAGGAACAAAGTCATAAGGATTGTCAGGCTCTGTACCCTGAACCATAAAACTAGGAGCTCCTATCTGTGGGGTGTTAGTAGTGTAGCTAGCGTAAAATGTAGCAAACCTTAAAAGGTTTAACTGCGCTGTAGCAGTTAACGATGTTAAAGTTAATAGTATGAATAATAATTTTTTCATTTCTTAGCAAATTTTTCTAGACCTGATATACCAAAAGAACCAAGTACTACCCACACAAATGAATCATATACAAACTCGTTTATCACAAGGTCTGTACCAACCCATCCTGTAACTAGATCAGCTACCATTATAAGGCACATTATAGCAAATGCTATAAAGCCTACTATAGCTTTTTCGTTCCAGTTGTTGTCGTTTTTAAAGATTTCCATTAATACTTTTTCTTTACCATTTTCTTTTTAACAACCTTAGCTCCTTTTTTAGCGTAGCCCATTTTGTTACGAACTGCTTTAGGTAGTTTACCTAAGCTCTTTTTTTTCTTTGGAGATACTTTCTTTAATGCCATTTTTTTCTAATTTAGATTTATTAATTATTTTCTTATTTTTTCTAACTTTGGAAGACGTTTGCTCCCAAATTTCATCAGGCGATAAGACAGACCATTTATAATTTTTACTCATTTTTATAATCTTTGTAAACCAATTCTAATTGTTAAAGCTGCAGCTGTATATGAAGGAGTACCGTCAGTATGACCAAATATATATAAAGAAGTTCCGTTATCTGCAGGTTGAACTACTAAATCAATTCCAGTAACAGTAGCAATTGTTGAAGTAGCTAAAGCAACATAAGAAGCTGCAGGAATTTCTACTTCTCCCAATATAGTTTGATTCTCTGCATGAGTATTATTTTCTGCTGCACCTGAAGCAGCTGTAGCTATAGATTGATCTGTAAAAAATAATGAACCTACAATACTTTGAGCATCATCATCTATAACTGTTATAGATTTTATTAAAGCTCCTCTTCCTGCTACAACAGCATTAGGAAGTTCAGTTGAAGCAAACCAAACATCATTTGCAGAAAATGTTTCTGCTGCTACAGTTGGCTGCAAAGTAAGAACAACAAACTCTTGATTACTAAGTTTATTTTCTACTCTTGATAGCCCTTGGGCTAAATCTCTCGTTCTATCCATTTTATTTTATTTTAACATGTTTTACAATTACACAGATCTATAAGCTTTTGTTTATACATATCTGTTTTAGTTTTATTTATACCTTTTAAAGACTCTACATAAGATTTATATATTGTATATAGTTTTATAGCTTTTGTAGTTTCTTTATTATTGCAGTCACCTAGATCTATAGATAATATAGCATTTTCTGCGCAATTATGTAAATCTAACTCTATGCAACTGCCATCATCTATTTCAGCAGCAGAGTTGTAGTTTCCTGAATTAACATCTGTACACCCTGGAGTATTTAATGAAATAGTAAATGCGTGTACTTTTTTTAAATTTGGCATCTTAAAAATATTTTTTAGTTATTAAATCTCCAAATTCTCCTATAAGTTTTATCTCTAATGGAGCATTTAAATTTCCTGGGTTTATATATTCCATTGCAATTTTTACATCTTTTGTTATTGTAAAAGAGTCTGAGAAAATACTTTTAGCAAACATAGTATTAAGAGTGGCTAAAACTTTATTGTTATCTATATCTATAACACGAACCTTAACTCCTGAATACTCTAAAAGAGAGTTAGAAGAAGTGGCTGCTTGAACAGTTATAGTTGTATGGTCTTTTGTATCTTCTTTTACATACACCGTACAATTTTCAGTGGTAAGTAATGAGTTGTTTTCAACACACCCAATACTACAATTTGAATTTAAACTTAGCAAAATAGATCCTGTGTCATTGTACCCAAACCCGTGGTAGATAGAATGATAAACAGTGTTGTTTGGTCTTATAATTTCCAAATCTGCATGAGCCCATATATTAGACTTTTCTACCCCTAAAGGTAAAAACCATAAACACTTGCTTCCTACAATATTATTAATACTAACAACACTAGTTAAAGCTCCTACTGTTTCATGATATTGACTAGCTGCAGGAGAAACTTGTAAAACATTTTGATCTGAATCGTAAATAATCCAATTAAGTTTTTGTAAATCTTCCGCAGAAACTCCATTAGTATATATAACAGTTTTAATTTTCCAACCTGTTACTACAGGGTCTACTGGATTTACTGGGTCTACAGGGTTTGGATCTATAGGGTCTCCATCACACTCAAACCCTTCTTCAGCATATGTACAAGAACCATCATCGTATATAGCGTTTGAATCATAGTTACATGCAGCAGTATCCATACATCCTTGACAACTATCAAATTCACAGGTACCATTGTCATCTGTAGCTAATGGGTTGTAATTACAAGCGCCAGGAGATGTACACCCATATATAGGAACATAGTAATTACATTGATTATTATTATCTTCTATGTAACAACAAGCTGTATTGTCGTCAGGAATTCCAAAATAATTAACTGCAGATTGATCAGTACAAACTTTTATTGGATTTGAACAATCAGTTTCTACTGTACCTCCTATAACTCCAGTACATAAATAATTACAGTTAGCATTATTTTCACTACAAGTTTCACACTCTTCTAAACTATCTGGATTAGAATAATTATTAGCTGCAGGATCGCAACATTTAGTTTCGTACCCACCTGGGCAAGGAAGAACAGGACAGTCTTCACAAATATTACTATTACAAGTAAAATCAGGATTAGTTCCATTTAATATTCCTTCATGTAGTGAAGGAGCAACTGAAGCTGAAGTTCCATTGTCTGTTGTGTATTGCATATAATTTGGAGCACATTCACTACAGCATACTTCAGTTAAGTCAGGCTCTGGAGTTATAAACTCAGACAAATCAATAACTACTTCTTGAGTAGTTCCATCGTTATTTTTAACAGGAATAAGTTCATATACTTGAGGAGCACTTATACTACTACCTCCTACAAGATCTAAAATTACTCCTGACTCGTACGGAGAACCTGAAATTAAAGTTTGAGTAATTCTTAAATCTTTATCGTATACTACTTCTGCTATTGGACTTAAAGCATTTTCAATATAACTTTTTATAGTACCATCTTCAGGAATAGCAAGTGTGTATTTAACTATCCTTTGTATTTCTGGATACCTTCCAAATAAATTAGAAGCATCGTAAGTTGTTAAATCTAAATCTTCTTTTAATGTAAAATAAAATTTTGGACTGTAGTACAATGTACTGTTAGTAGGTAACTGTAAAAAATCTACGCTTGATGTTTTTGGAGTTAAATTTATATTAGAAATTTGGATAGAATTATCTCCTTCTCCAATTCTGTAATGATAGTATCCTGGCTGTGTTATGTCTACGTTTCTTACATTATAGATAGCTCCTCCACTAGGCTCTGCACTAAAGTTGTAATGTATTTCTCCATTTTTTTGTGCGTTAGTAGTAAATATTTTAGGAAAGTCTTTACTAACTTTTTGCACTCTATTGCTAAAAGAAACATTATTAATTTGATCTAAATTAGTAGGGTCAGCTTCGCTACAACTCCCATCTTCTAAACATGCAGGCCAATTGTCTGGCAACGTAAGGTCTAAATTATCATAAAAAAATGAATCCTTGCTTATACTAAATATAGGTATTCCGTTTTCAGGATACACTGCAGGTAGAGATACAAGCGAGTGCGTAAAATTAACACTACTATTAACTTCTCCATCTTTATCTGGTTCTACATCATAAACTGGAGGTACATAAGTTTCGTACTCACAACATCCAATACAAGGAACTGTATAAGTAGGACTGTAATTTAAAGCGTCTTCATCTATACATCCTACACAAGAATTAAAATCAGGGTCATTTACGTCAGTAAAACAATTATCACACTCATCTTCAATAGTTAGTGTAGTGCTTAAAGGTACACACTCATTTAAACATTGATCAAAATGATTGCCAGAACAACATCCGTTTCCATCTGGCCCTTCACAAGTTCCACATTCAGTTTCAGGTCCTTGACCGCAACCACATCCTTCATCTATTTCAGGACAAATGTTTTCTTCTAATATGTAAGTTTGTGTGCAATAACAATATTTGTATCCTGGACAAGGATTGTTTGGTAATTGCCCAGGCCCATTAGGAACTCCGTGACAATCTAAACATTCATTGTTACCGCAACAAACTCCGCATTGATCTTCTCCATCCGAACAAAAATCAGGATCATCAAATCCTCCAAGTCTACATTCTCCACATTCGTCATACTCTCCAGCACAATCGTCAGAAGTATCTCCTCCTGTAAAACTATAACCTGGTTGAGGAGATAAACTACCATCGTCATTTACTACAGGACAAAGCTGTACTGCAGGAGCAACTCCTAACCCATCCCCGTCACTATCTATGTATTGAGACATAGGCATATTATTACAATCACAAGCGTCATCAACATTTACTTGACCTGTACAACCACAATAAAGTCCATGCAATTGTTCTGAAGTTTCTCCCTCACAGTTACAAGGTTTTTCAAGATTTTGTTGCAAAATTCCTCCCATATACACTTTTTCTATAGGATCACCATTACAATCACAGTGAGTTCCTACAGGAAGATCTCCTTCACAACTACAATATTTTCCATCCCAATATTGAGGACTTGTAGAGTTTTGATACTCAGAAAGACTATCGCTAGGTATTACAGCAGCACCTGAACAATCACAATAACCTTCTTCTAATCCTTCTTGTAAAAATGTAGCTTGGCCACATGTTCCACAATAATTAGGTAAAAGCGCATTATCACAATCACATCCGCTAAAAGGGTAGCTACATAAAGAGTCGTCTTGTACCCAATACCCTTGTCCAGAAGGAGTGGGAGTTCCAGGACTTACAAAATTACATGCACTTGAGTTTCCACAATAACTATAACTACATCTAGAGTTGTCTTCAACACTAAATCCAAAAACAGGTTCTTCATAATTAGAAGCTTCAGTGTCTGCACAAACCCCACAAGTTGATCCAGGGTCAGGAATTTCAGATGCATTTTCTTCTGTGCCTGCTACAAAATTTGTTGCATAACATTCTGAACACTGAGGTTCTATACTTTCTCCACAATCACATTCTACAAAACCTTCTGAAGTGCTGTCTGCTACTGCACCTGTCCCTCCAATTGCTTCAGGTCCGTTATTTGCAGGGCTAACACATCTTGATGGTATCGTAGCATTACTTATATAATTACAGTTTTCTAATCCTATACTATTGTATTCATCCATACATCCTGTAACCCCAGAGTATGTAATACTAGTTGCAGTAAAATTAAATCCTGAAACATTTGAAGAAATATCAGGTCCTTTAATTGTAATTTGATCTCTTGTAATATTGTTATCTTGTTGAACATCATTTTTATATGATGTCCAAGCACTTTCTGCGTCACTAGACGAAGAGTAACTCATAGAAAAAATATCTTTGTAAGATACATCTCCTGCGTTTATAGCAAATAAAGCGTAGTAAGTGTTATTATAATTTAAAGGATTTACTATTACACCTAAAGAAGGATATTCATTTTCCCCATTAGCTCCTGCATAATCTGAAGATACTATTTTTCTAGCTGATATATATATACCATAATCTTTTGCTACAAAAATATTATCAATACTAACGGTACTAATATCAGATAATTCTGAATCTACTGAATTTGCTATAGTAAACCTTGGATCAAAACTGTCAGAAAATTGAGTAGGCAACCCTTCTCCTTGCGTGTCTGGAAAAGGGTCTACATGTTTAACAACTGCTTGAGTCAAAGTACTTTCTAAATTTAATAAATTAACTTGCATTAAATAATCACGTACTCTTCCGTAATCGCTACTTTGATTAGTACCTAAAATATATAATGTAAATCCTATAGGATCATAAATTAATTTTTTAGGCATTACCTTTGTAAAATTGTAATCTCCTGCTCCTTCTAAATTACTAGCTCTTTGATAGTAAGTAGATAAAGCGTCACAATTTATTAATGTTAATTCTCCTAACTCTTTATCAATACTATATACTAAAATATAGTTATCTCCTTGACCTAAATTTATAACAAAAGTTACTGAAGTATTTTGTAAGTCAGAGTAAGAACTAAAAGTTATATTATTAATTTGCTCTGTAGATAAATTTTCAAAAGAGTTGTTATAAAGTTCTGCTGTTTGTAAATCTGATAATATATATACAAGATGAGTCGAGCTAAATTCTATATTAGAATTAGGAAAGTCCCAATTGTTTCCATCATATAATTTTTTTATATAATAAGCATTAAAATTAGTATCTAGTTTATTAAATCTTAATGCAACTTTACCAAATTCATTAAGCTCTAGATTTATAATCCAATAACTATTTTCTGTTATTTGAATTTCTCCAAAACCATTTGCTAAATAACTAGTATCAGTGCAATTTAAATTTGATACACTTAAAGTACTAGTAGGGTGCGCAGATAATTGATAGTTATTTGAAAAAGCTGTCGAGTACTGAGTGCAAGTTAAATTAACTGTTCTATCAGTTGGCTTTGAAGGAAAACTAAAAACGTAGTAATGATTTGTAACGCTATCAGTTCTACCAAATTCTCCTGGCCATAAACCACGATTATTTACTCCTACTATAGAAGGAGTTATAAAAGGTTTAGCTCCTGTGTTATGATCTGGGTAAACTCTATTTTCTACAGTATAGTTTAAGGCCGCATCAAAATATTTAATAGCAATAGTTTCAGCGTTAGATCCATTTGAATCTAATGATACATCATCTTTAGTAGTTCCAATGTAAATACCTGAAGTGTCTGAGTTAGGGACTATACTATATTTATGATATTGATTTTCAGAACTAGCGTCTACTTTAGATAAAGTTTTTACAAAATGAACAATAGGAGTATCTGCAAAATTAGTTATAGTATGTGACCCAAAACTATTTCCAGATTTTATTCTGCTTAAGGTACTACCAAAATATCCTGGACTCGCAGGAGAATATTTTAAAGCTGGTGATGAAGTTACTTGCGCTAAAGTTGACGGCAATTCTATTATAGGAGTAGAAGTAGTAGTTTCATTAATCCACGATTGAATATAAGATACTTCAGGGGATTCTGCATTTACATTAAAAGTGTTAGTATTAAAGACAATTTTAGGAACCTTAGAATCACTTATATAGTAAGTAGGAATATCTTGAGAAGTATGTATTGTTATTGCTGAAGTAGGCACAGTCTCTTCTGCGCTTCTAACCTTATGTCTTCCTTTTTCTAACCAATTATCAAGTTCTATGTTTGAAGACATAGAAGGTAAAAAGTCAAAATTAGTAGATGTAGTTTTAACAAAAGCTTTTGTAAAACTTGCAAATTGACTTACAGTAACAGACAATCCTGGCTCAATTATTTTTATATATTCATTTGAATTGTGAGAAAAGAAATACATAGCACCATCATGCCCTCTATCTACTCTAGTTAAATCTCCTGCAAACGGATTTTCTATCATTACAGCGCTATTAGCAATAGGCAAACTGTCTTCATCTGTTTGCCCTAAAGCTACAGAACTAACATCGTAGATACAAATGTATTTTAAATCAGTGGTTTTAGATTTAACAATTGTATATAAATAATTATCATTTTCAGTAAATTGCATAGATACAGGCATATACCCTTTTTCTGTAGCTACATTTTCGTTTGAAATGTCTCCCCCAGGTACAGGCAAATAAACACCGTTATCAGTTAGTGGTAAAAATTGCCCATACTCGTTCATGTACATTAATGCAAATCCATGTAAAACTGCATAAGCCATTACATAACAACCTATAGTGTCTGCAGGTTGATCTGGCATTACTACAAAAGGATTTTGATTTGTATTTCCCATATCAGTTCCAGCAATAGATTTTTTCTTAAAACTAATTGCTGCAGGACAATAAGATAGTAATTTAAATAGCTCATCGTCTTTAGAAGTATCAACAACAATTGAAGCTTCTGCTGCTGATAAAGTTGTAGGGTCTTCGATAGAATAATCTGTAGATGCTACAAAACCATAAGAACCTCCTGTTTCTGTGTTGTTTTCCCATCCGCTACCAGCAAGTCTTATAATACCATATTGAGAAATATCATTAGGAGTATTAAAATCAAATCCTTTTATATACATAGTTGTAGGCATAGAAAAAGTATCTGATTGAGTTATAGGCATGTAATAATGATTTCCATTAACTTTACCATAAACAGCAGTTCTATTAAAAGGAAGAAGTTCATTGTTTTCTGTCTGCGAATGTCCAGCGTTAAATGAGTACCGCCCAAAAATATTATCTGTAGCAAATCTAGAGTTTCCTTCTGGAGATGTAATATCTACTACTGGTAAATTCATAAATTGACTTGTAAATAAATCAAATACAATGTAACTACCTTGCCAATATTTAGAATTAGTAGAAGTATCTACATATTTAAAATCTCCAATTCCATCATTGCTAATACTAGCGCTAGGAATATTTTCTCCTGTAATTGGAAAATCTGCATAAATATTACTGTGCATAGGAGGTGCAGATTGTATAATAGGTATAATTTTAGAAGTTCTAAGCTTTTGATTAGGATTAGTTCCAGGAGAAAGATTACTATATGTAGTTGCTGAAAAAGTAGCAAAAGAACTTTCTAGCGGATTACATATGTCTATTTCTAGACCATTAACTGTACTAATACTAGTGTCTTTAGTAGTTAATGGCCAATACCATTCAGATATATTACCTCCTGCAGCAGTATGTAAAGATTTAAATTTTTCTAAAACATTGTATCCGTTTTTAGAAACATCTTCATTAGTCATGTATTGATCAATTCCTCCTTCAGGCTCAAGACTAAATCTTTTTGATCCTAAACTACCGTTTTGTAAATCAGCATCACCAGATACATCTTCAAGCATCCATTTAGAATAATCAAAAAAATCTGGGTAAACAGAAAAACTGCTTTGGACCGCTACTACTTCTGCAGTACTTCCAAAAGATCCGTTTGAATTAACAACATTACCTAATCCATTTTCAGGATTATTACAATCATAAATTTTTTCTAAGTCTGAATTGTAGTTAGGTATATTATGATCAAAAGATAAAAAAGCTATTTCTCTAGGATTATAAAATAAAATGCTAGAAACTTTTATTGGTGCTGTTAAAGCATACGAAGATTCTAAAAACCCAGGGTGCGCAGTATTAGATACAGTAATAGAATATAAGTTACTAGTAGATAATTTTTGCATTCCTTCATTTGATTCGCCTATAGGTACAGGAGTATTTTTTTGTACATTTATAGCAGCTGTAGCTTCTTGTTCTAAGAATTTATTACCATTTTTTATAATGTTACCATACCTATCAGATAAATTAAAATATCCAACATTATTTTTATACACAACACATTCTACATTACCAAAGTTATCAGTTATAAGTAAAGATTCTGTAAAATACATAGTTCCATCACTTAATGCTTTGTTAGGAATAAAAGAAGCTTCATTATTACCTATTTCAAATGTTTGTTCATTAAAAACACCTTCAAATTGTTGTCTTAAGTTATAGTAAATTTCTCCTATACTTATATCTACTGCTCCTCCAAAAAAACTAGAACTTGTAGGAATGTAATTTACTTCTAATCCTCTAGAAACGTCAGAATATAATACTCTAGGATTTTGTTTAAAATTAAATACAGCTTCTCCTGAATTTTTATTTGCTTGTGGATCGTAGTTAACCGCGCTTACATTTGTCACACCATATCTAACAGGAGCTGCTGTGCTTGGGCTACCGTATTTAGAAAAAGTTTGACTTTTTAATTTTGAATTTTTAACTAATCCATTATCATTTATAATTCCTTTTTTATCTGTAATTAAATTATTATAAAGAATATAATCTCTAGATATAAATTTTGAATCTAAGTTTAAACCCAACTGCTTACCTATTTTTTCAATAGTTTTAGCTAAAACATTAACTTCTGTTTTTTTAATTTTAGCAAGTTTTATATCTGAAACCTCCTTGCCTACTTTAGTAAAATGTAAATCTAAGTTTCCTTTACATTTAAAAGTTGGAGAGTATATAGTATTAAAAAATAAAGCCCATTGATTTAAAGCGTTATCTATAATTATATTATTACTTTTTGAAACTGCAACTTTTAAAGTAATTTTAGCAGTGTTCCCTGCTTTAGCTTTAGAAATAGCGTCAAGAAGTTCTTTATTATAATTTAGCTTTGACATAGTTTTATATTATTTTAAAGGTATTATTTGTAACGCGTATACATTAATATCTGTAACAGCAGTAGCTGCTTTTACATCTGCACTAATTGTTATTTTTGAATCCCAATTTATTTCTAAAGAATTTGTTAAGCTTGTAGTAGTATCATCTTCACCTATCATACAAAAACCAAATGCCATTGTTTTAGCAGTGTTTGAATGTAACACTGTAACTTCGTGGTGTATAAATTTGCCACTAGGAGCTGTTGTTCCTGTAGCGCTAGACTCTATAACTTGTGTCCCTCCTACACCAATAGCCACTGTTTTTGTATTACCTGTTGCTTGAGCAAAACAATGCGATATAACTTTAAATCCTGTACCTATCGGGTATTCTCTTAAATCAACATCTATAGACATAACTGACTCATAAGCACCTGTAGTAGTTGCTCTTTCTCCTGAATTTATATCACTAGTTACAAAAGTTTTAATTCCTGAAGTAGTGTCAGACCCTGAAGAAATGTTACTTTCTAAATACCATGTTTTTTCTGAATCACAATACAACTTAACAGAAGAAGCATTTGAATTTAAAAGAAAAGTTCTAGCTCCTTCTATAGTATCTCCACCTTGAGCTACTAACGTAATGTTATTTTTTAAAGAATTACCATACTCATCTTTAATTAAGTATTTAGTAATTTTAGGATTAGAAAGTCTTCCTATTGTTGGTAAAATAAGTTCAACACTATTTTTTCTACAGTCAACTCCTACTATACCTTTTTCAGATTCTAACAAAGCATGCTTTGAAGTTACTACAATAGTTCTATTATATTCACTTCCAGCTTCTAATGCACCTTTATAAGAATTAGGAGTTAGCGCAGAAGTTTCAGAAATTAGTTCTTCTGTTTCTTTGCTAGTAGCTATTTTTAGTATACCTGGCGAGTCTTGAGTTGCTGTTATTACATTAGTATTAATTATTGCAAACTGATGTCCTACAGCTCCGTGTCTTCCTCCTTTAGAATCTTCAACACATATAATAATATCTCCCTTCTGAATTTCTGGGCCATCTATTGCAAAAACAGATTGGTCGCTTTGAACTATAAAAGAATCTCCTGCAACAGCTGTAGGATAACCATCATCTGCTTTTAATTTAGTAATAACTTTAAGAACTTTTTTAAGCTCATTATCTATAAAATTTCTATCTACTAACTCATTAGAACTAAAATTACTAGGACTAGATCTATAAGATATAGGTCCAGTTAATTGTGTAGTGCCATCATTTTTAAGTACATTATGCAAGCTAGTATCTACATATCTTTTAGTAGATAAATGATTTGAGTTTATAGGGTCTTTCCCCATAACAGGACTTTCAAATTTAGCATGAGCTTTTTGCATTACATCTTTATTAATTTTAGATGATAAGCTTGTAAATTGAGAAGATAGATTTTTTACAGAAGAACTTAATCCTTGAAGCAAAGATTCTTTTGTTATATTTTTTGTAACCCCATTTTGCACAATAGTTAATAAATCTGATTTAGTGCTAAAACTTGATTTAGGTAAGTCTTTTATTTTTGTCATAATTATTTTTTTATAGTTCTAAAGCGTCGCCAGATTCTAACGTAAGAGTTGAAGAATCTCCAGTTATTACGTTTTGATATTGTGTAGGTTCTATTTCAGATGTTGAGTAATTAAATTTAAGCTCTATACTAATAAGATTTAAAATATTATCATAGTAATTAAATTCTTCATTAGTTATTTCAGGACAATTGTAGCTAGAGATTCCTCCTAAAACTTCATTCTGAGATAGAGTAAGTCCTTGTCCTGTGCACTTTATAGATTGCCCATTATACATATCTCCTACGTTAGAAAATGTAAAAGTTATTTTATGAGTTCCTTGCGCACAGCTATTAGAAGAAAACTCAGCTTTAATACCAGAGTCGCTATTATTATATAAAGAAGAATAGCTGTTGCCAGAATCTATTGCCATTTGAAGCCAAGACAAACAAACAGCATTATCATCTGAAGTAAGTGCTTGCCCAGTTGAAGGGTTTATACTACTTCTAACTTTAGCTATTGGAACAAACGTATTATTTTTATTTCTAATGTGTATATAACTTTCTACAATATCGCTATAAATATCTAAATTACAATTTTCATTTAAATAAAATGTAACAGGAGTTGGGTCTTGACTAGAAGATTGAGAACAATCTTTAATTTTAGTTTCTAAAATTTCTAGCCAATACGACACAGCTGATATTTTTTTAGATAAATTTTTATCTATATTAGAATTTGAAAAAGAGTCAAACATTTTAGAAGAATACGTTTGGTATTCTTCTTTTGCTTGTTGTAATTTTAAATATAATATATTAGCCATAGTGTTTATTATTTTGCAAAACTAACAATTTTTGTTAAATTTTTATGTAATTTTTCAAACTTTTTAGAAGCTTTTTGTTTTTCGTCTTCCGTAATTTGAGTAGGGTTATAATAATATACCTTAGTAGTAGTTTCTAAATAATTAGAATATAACTGACCTTCGTACTCATAAAAATTTCCATAAAGTATAGTTTCTCCCTCAGAAGTAAATAAATTTCCAGCAGTCGAGCTAGTACCTAACCACAAAGAAGCGTGAACGTTGTTTCCTAAATCAGAACATATTTCTAATGTAGTTTCATTTCCTGAAGCATCGCAATACAAATTAGTATTTGCTGTTGTTACTATGTAATTACAAATGCTATTGTCTGGTTTAAAATAACATCCGTGTAATAAATTTTGAGGACATCTTATTTTAGGACCAAAACTGTTATCTGAAGTTGGTAGAAATTGAGTATCTATATTTTGAGTTTGAATACTGTTGCATCCTTCAGAGTCTACACATATAGTTATTGGAGTGCTCTCTAAACAATGCCCATTATCACAACTAGTTGTATTAGATGTATCAAAGAAAGAATCGTAAAAGTCAAAGTTTAATCCTCCTTCGTCAATATATTCTTGAGGATTTTCTGCTTTTAACAAACAATATTCTATATGATTTGCAAATGAGTTTTCTTCTGTATAACTAGCCCTTACATTATTTTCTATTCCAAAGTTTCTAATAGCTTGAAGATTTCCTACATTGTTTTCTATAAAAGCTCTAGCTTTAAATATTTGCCCAGGAGTCATTGCAGTTCTCCCAAGGTGCAGTCCTCCAGTAGCTCCAGGAACACTTTTCCAATGATCACTTGAACATCCCCAACGATTGTTTTTAGTATTTATTAATACAAAACAAGTGTCATCAATGTCTTCTAAAAAAGCTACATCTATAAGATAAGCGTTTAGCCCATATCTCATAGTATTATTTAATATTCCAACGTTTATATCTCCTATTGAAGGTGAATGCCTATTTAATAAAGTTTGGGGTTCTCCATTTGCATCTAATACTGTATTTCCATAAAAAACTGAAAAATCACTTAAAATAGGATCTACCATTCCTGCACTTCTAAATATTGTAAGATCAGAAGATTTAAATAAATTTAGTCTAAGAGGGTTATAATAAGGAGAAGCCAAATCTGTGCTACCAAAAGTATATTTAACATATTCTAATTGAGTACTAGTCTTTCTTCCTCCTGAGTCTGTGTATTGAAGTGTAGGTAAATCATCTTCACCGTTCCAAAAATAAAGACTATTAAATAAATCAGATTCTATTACATGTGTAAGATCAGCACTAGGTATATAATCTAACCCTGAAAAACTAAAACTAGTGTTTGGGCTAGCTGCGTGCTCATCTGCAAAATTTTGCCAGTCAGGTTTAAATTTTTTATATGCACTTCCGTGAGGATTTATTCCAACATAAGCAGAACCAAAAGGAGCCATCATATAATGTATAGGATCTGTAGAAGTGTAAGTATCTGTAGAGTATCCTCCAGGAAAAGGTTTATATCCTATAGGGTAATTTTGAAAAAAATGCCCTTTAGAGTGAGGGTAAGCTAACGCAGAAAGATGAGAATTATGTATTTGATGTCCATTAAACGAACACCCAAAAGACGGATAAAGTTTTTTTCTATAACTGGATTCACCTCTAACAAATGTATTAATTGGATAACTATTTAAAGAACTATTTATTTGAATGTTATTAGATGGATCTACATACATACTGCTATTATTCCAAGACTCAATTGGAAATCCTGCAGCACCTTCATTATAATTAAAGCCAGACTTTTCTGTATTAGCACCTGCTACATCTTTAGTAGGATGATCTTTTAAAAAACTATGAGATTGTATTTTATATAATATTTGAGCATCTTCGTTAAGCAAGCTATTAGCATTAGCTTCATTTTCTACCCAATCAGCCCCTGACTGCCCTTCACCAGGTCTAGCGTAAATTTGACTAGCAGTACCTCCATAAGCAAATGGACTAATGTTACCCTGCACTTCAGGAATAAATCCTGTTCTACTAGCATTTATAGGAGTGTAGGTTCTTTCTACGCCGTCAATCCATACAGTTTGTTCTGCGTATAAACAAGGGCATAGAGGATCTCCGTTTGCATCAAACTCATCATACAATTTAGATACTGGCCAATTTTCTGGATAAGCTCTATTTTTAGGATCTCTCCAATTTATGTTTGCAAACCATACAGGGTCAAAAATATCAGAAGGTTCATATAGGCCTGTACTCTCATTTAGTACTGGGATACAAAAAGGAACTCTGTTTGTTATTTGAGGGCCTTTCCTGTTTGCAGGTAAAACTTCTATACCTCCAGTTACAGGGGGTAGTTCTTCTTCTACTATTTGTGCGCTAGGAACATGAACAGTTCTTACAAGATAACCAAAAGCAGCATTATGTGCACTCCCACCAACGTCTGATGGGAGAGCGTAAGACGCAGTAGCTCCATCAGGCCTTGAAACCATCCTATTGTCTGTACACCAATAATAAGGAGCAACACTTCCTTCTCCGTTATCTCTAAACCAAAAAGCGTTAACTCCTTCAGGAGTATACCCTAATTGATAAACTCCTGTAGTTCCAACTTCAGAACAACTTCCTCTCATATAGTAAAAAGTGTTTTTTTTAATCCCCCAATTTAAAGAAAGATTTCCAAAACCGTCTGGGTCTGGGTTAGGTGCTGCATTGCTTAATAGATAAGCATCATTGTCTTTATAAAAAATATTTCTAAATGTTTGGTAATCTGCTTGTGAAGGAAGAAACCAATCATTAAATCCATGGTAAGAACCACTACCTGGAAATTGACCATTTTTAACTAAAGGTATTGACGGGGCATTATATTGCATAGAATCTGAAAGTATAAGAACATTATTTCCTGATTTCTTAATAGCATATCCTCCTAGTTCAGGATAATTACATGCACGTATAGTGTCATAATTAAATTCTCCCTCATTAATATCATTTATAAGATTAATATTTTCTATAGTAAGGTCTCCTTCTTCTTCTTGAACTCCTCCTACAGCACCTCCTCCCCAAACAAAATCTCTTGTTGTTGTAAGCATACCATCTATTAAATCTGTTGTAGGATTTACAACAAACTCTGGTTTACCTCCTGACTCAATATTAACATTATTACCATTATCATCTAATAGTATATAGCTATCTCCCCATAAAGAGTCTAGCCCTAAACACATAGCTAAATAATTATTTAAAACTGTTTTCCATTTTAGTTGGCTTTTAAGCGCACTTTCAGAAGTATTCTGTATTACCCCTACAAAAGAATCTGCAATAGCAGAATGAAAATGTGAAGGATAATTGTGATCAAAATAAAAATCATATACAGAAGATCCTGTATTAAAATTAATTTTTCTTTCGTAATTATTTGTTAGGTGTTTAGGTAATGTATTAAACATCATTTCTAAATACCCTTGCTCATCTGCAGGCAAATCTTTATAACTTTTAAGAAGACTAACAGTTTCTCCATCTTCGTTGTACCCAGTTTCAGTGTATTCAAATGGAGGTATATTAGAATCTGCATTTGAGTACCAAGATTTTTTAGTATTAATAAATGGTAAAAACTTACCTTTAGGGTCAGTTTCCATTATACTTGTAAAATTTATTGAACTATTAGGACTAGTATTATAACCCTGATGTCCAAAATGAAAAGCGTGATAGCATCCTAAAGTATGCCCTAATTCATGAAACATGGTAGCCGCAACATCTCTTCTGTCTTGAGTACCTCCATTTGATAGTTCAGCTTTACTCCCATTAGTATTCATATGCCACCCATTTCTTGAAATAGTAAGCAATGGACTATCAAGTTGATTAGAAACAGGGAACGAAGCTTGAGAACCTGAGCTACCATAAAACATAAAATAATGCATAGCTGGTATCATTCTGGCCATATTTGTTCCTTCGCTGTTAAATAAATTTTTTAATATACCTGAATTAGGATAATTTATTTGCCTATGTAATACAGGTCCTTGAGAAAGTAACGTGTCATTATGATTTATGCTATAAACATCATAGACTTCTCCATCACTAAATGTTTGATAACAATCGTACGCATTTAAATTACTTACATCTAAACTAGCAAGTGAAGCGTTTCGTAATCTCATTACAGTTCCGTAAGGTCCGCATGTAAAACTACCTACCCTATCTTCAGTGAGATTTGCTATACTTCTACGGCGAGTAGCCATATAATTTTTTCTTTCAAAAGCCTCAAGAAAAGTTGTGTTGTTTAAAGTGTGATCTGACCAATCTCCTGGCAACTCTTCTCCAGTTCTCATATTTAAAACATCTCCACTTGTTATAGAAGGAATTGATATAAAAGCTATAGTGTTATCAGTAATATTATCTGTAAAAGGTTTTGCTACTTGGAAAAGAGGATTAAACATGTGTTTAGGAACTGTAGGCATTAGTCTTAATCTAATACCTGAATCAATTCCGTGATTAACATCATTTTGTGCAGCAACATATGCTCCCCCTGATCTAGGTGTGCCATTATTATAAGTTTCAGATTCTGATGGAACATAATCGTAAGTACCTGCTAACATTTCGTTAACCCAATCAATTAATTGACTATATTCTGCATCAGTATAATCTGTGTGCGCCATATAACTGTCTCCTATCCAAATCATAACAGGAAGATAAATAAGTTCATCTTCTGTATAAGTAATATAAGGTGGAGTTGCGTTTCTTGCAGATTTTTTTATATTATAATTAACAAGCTGTTTTTGTATAGATTTTTGAATTTCTATCTGAGCAGCTATTGTTAAATTTGTAGGAATTCTTTCGCTTTCATCTATTAAACACCCTTTATCACTAAAAGTATTGCTATCTTCTTTATAGTTTTGATAAAAATTCTTTGAAAATAAATTATTTGAATCAGACATTGTTTAATGAATTATTTAAGTTATTTACTATAAGTTCAAAATCTAAAATAGCTTGTGTAGGCACTAAATATGTTTCTAAATAATTAATCCAATCAGAAGTATTACCGCTCTGAGTATTTTGTATTTCAGAATAAGTTGTAGTGTATATATTAGTACAAGAAGGTAGAGTTCCAAACCCGTATGTCGGATCTGTAATAGTAATGCTTTCTGCAAAATTATGTAAAGAGTGTAATATAAAAGGATTTAAATTAAAATCAATAGGAGTATTAAAAAGCTGTTTTACAAAACTAATGTCGCTTTCAACTAAAGAAGGACTAACGTTTGTTGGAAATATACTTGAAAAGCTAGGAGGCTCAAATAAATACAAAGGATCATAGCAAATATAATCAGTGGTTAGTAAAGAATCAGAACAATCTGAATCAGTTCTTTTATTTAAAACATCTTGTAAACTTACAGAAAGTAAATTTTCTGAAGATTTACAATTACCTTGTCCATTTAAATAAAAACAATCACCTTCAATTTGACAATAGTTTAAATCATAATTAAAAAAATATCCAGAACCATCAGAATAACTTATAGTAGTATTTCTTTGCATTACACCTAGTGATGTAACTAAACCTTTTAATAAACTAGAAATAAGTGATTCAGATAAATAATTATGTGTTGCAGATGCATACTCATGAAGATGCGGGTGATCTGTTAGCTCGTAACTATAAGTGTCTGTTGGATACGCGTTAAAATTTGGAAAAGCCCAATAAGGAATAGTAATTCCAAATAAATTTAGTTTGTCTAATAATTGTGCGCTTATAGGATTTTCAGCGCTGTAAGGAATTTCTATTGATTCTTTTCCTAAAGCATCTAAACCTTTTAAAGAATTTACAATATAAACGTTTAAATATTTTGTAGTATCCCAAGCTATTGCATTCTTAAAATACTCTAAAGTCATAGCTTTAGTAGCTTTACCGTTAGCATCTTCTGTAAAATAATGTAACCCATCTCTTACATATGAAACTAGATTGTCTCCTCTTCTTTGATCAGGTATAGAATTTCCTTGAATTATATTTACTCCTGGAGTAGCTAAAACCGCACCTTGAGGATCGTTTTCTGCTAACTCTAAAAGTATATTAAGATTAGTGTTAAAAAAATTTGACATAGCCCTATGAGCCATACTAGGTGTGTTTGGGTTAGGCCCAACAAGTCCTGGAGACTCTATATAATGATATATAATTTTTATCCGTTTAAATTCATTTGCCCCAATTGGCTCAGCAGCCATAACTGCTTCATAAAATAATTTTAAATACTGCGCAGAACTTTCATACGATTGTCTAAGCAATACTTGAGATGTATCAAAAGGTATGTTTTTAACAGTATTAGGCATTCTTTAAAGTATGTAATAAAGCATTATACAAAGCTGCGTCTGCAATATCTTCATCATCACAATCTTCGCACCGTAAATCTATTTGAGTTAAAAAACTATTTATTCTGTGCTCTATATTGCACACTGAGTTATGTTTAAAAGTATTATGTATTCCTGTTTCTGTATAACCTACATTATCTCCCGTTCCTGGGCTTAATATTGTTGCATGTATGTAATACACATGATCAGGTATAGAAGTCCATTCTGTTAAGTTATTTAAAACAAAGTCTTTTTCTACAGTAGTTAAACCTAAAGAAATCCAACTAGTCTCTATAGCACTATAAAAATCTAAATACAATTGAGAAAATGGAATAGATATTTTTAAGTTTTTAATGTCAAAGCTTTCTTGAAAATTACTATAATCAGCTTGATCACTGTTATATAACAATAAAGGATTTATTGTTTTTGTCTCTCCTTCACTATTTATAATTAAAGGAATAAAAGGTTGTACAGCTATTTGAAGTACTTTCCCTTGAGAGGACATAGATTGTAATCCCCAGCCCCCAGGGTTAGAAACAGAATTATATAATCCTGAGTTCTCAATCATAACTAAATTAGCGCAATCTGCAGATGTGGTTACATCTAGTTTTAATTCAAAAGCCATAGGTAAAAATTAAAAAAGGACAGACAGATGTCTGCCTGCCCTTTAATTATTTAATAAATTATTTATTAATCGCTAGCTAATGCAGTACCTGCACCTGTTGCGCTATTAAATAAATCTTCAAAATCTGCCGCATTACCTGCAGAAGCAGCTTCAAAAGCTACAACGATAGTACCTTTAACTTTACCACCATTATTAATTGCGTGCGGTTGATTGGAGCCAGAAAGAGCATATTCGATAACCATTACATCGTAATCTGTACCGTCTTTTGCTTGTAAATCAGCAAAAGATTGTGCGCTAGGGAATCCAGTGCCTGTAAAAGAAGCTCCGCCTGGAGTGTCTTGAGATAATCCAAACCATTCCATATCTGCAATAGCTTCGCCGTTAGTGTTACCTTTAGCTGGAGCTGTACTTGTGTCGGAAGTAGTAGATCCCCATCCATCTAATTGGAATTCAAAAGAAACTACGTGGTAAGGATATAAACCTACCTTGTGATATGCAGCTAAAGCTGTTAATTTAATACCACAATCAGCAGCTTCAACAACTGCAGCTGTAAGAGTTTTAGAATCTGCAGCTGTAGCTCCTGCTTCTTGAGAAGGCATGTCTAAAGTAATGTTATTACCGTTAACTGCTGCAACTTTGTATACAGGAACGCCTGCACCACTAGTTTGACGTAAGTACATACCTACAGCTACACCGTGAGATGCAGAAGCAACAACTTGATCAGAACCTCTTGTCCAAGCAAGAGTTGAAGATCCAGAAGTATCTGCTTCAGTAGTAGCTGCTGAAAAACGTTGAACTGAAATTTTAGCTCTGTTAGGCCCTATTGTAGAACCATCAGCAAATTTCATTTTACCCATTTTTTGAGCAATACCATTTGCAATTTCAATTTGAGTTGCATTTGCATCAGATACAAACTCAAAAAAGTATTGATCTTTTTGTTTAGAGTAAAGCTCTGTGTCATTAGTAAATTGTAATCGTAAAGTGTAACGATTAGAGTTTATTGCTTCAATAGAGTTTCCATTGTTAACATCAGTGTAACCAATGTTAGAAATTTGAAAAGCTTCTGATGTTGAGTCTGCTATTGCCTTAACTCGTACTATATCATCAAAGTCAAGAAGAGGTGTAGAACGAATACTACCATCTTGATGAGGCTGTACAATTCTAAATTTGTCTCCTGATGCTAATGCGGTAGCAGCTAGTAAAGTACCAAACTCATCAGCTACACCAAACTCACCTGCACCTGCTGTCGCTGATGATGCTAAATCTGCTAAAGTTTCACTAGAGCCACTATCGTAGTCTCCAATGAATACGTGAAAATTATGTCCGTAAATTGCCATTTGTTGTCTATTTTAAAAATTAATTAATTGTTGTTATTATACGTATAAAAATGTCATAATAACTTTAATAGTTGTTGCTGCTGTTGCCAGATCAGCTCCTTGAGCTCTAAAGTTAACATGAATATCTCTCGCAGCTGCGCTATATAAAGCTCCTGCTACAGTAAGTGCTTCAGAGGTTGCTGGTCCACCTAATGGGCCTATACCTGCAGTTGCAAAATGATTTGCAGCATGTCCATGAGAATTTTCAATAACATATAAAGGAACATTCGCTGTCCAAGTTACTGCTGCTCCACCATCGTCACATAAAGCTGTTAAATCCAATAACTGATTGCCAGAAGCAGCTGTACCGATTTCAATATCAAAATCGTTTCCAGAACTTCCTCCAGTTACAATGTTTCCAGCTGGAATACATATAACATCTTTAATAATTGTACCAGCTGGTTGTGATATAGCTGGTACCGCATAATCTGTATCGTCTGTTACCGCAATTGTAGCTGATGTTGCTGTTGCTGAGGATATTTTAAATGCTCCATCAGCACCAATAGAAACACCACCAGTTAAGATGTGTGCATCTGTTGTTGCATCACCAACTGTTAAATTGCTGACAATAGACTGAGCATTTGTATCAGACGAACTGATATAATCTCCCGCAAGATCATTAAAATCCTGTGCTCGAACGGGAGTATTACCAACTAGTCCTCCTTTATTTTTAGAAGGAGCAACGTTAGCGTTTGTTATTTTTGCTGTTCTTGCCATTTTATTTATTCTATTTCGTTAAGTTCTATTTTACTTGATTGGTATCGTGGTTGCTCTACATTCTCTAAAGCATCTACAACAGCCATTCTTACGATTTCCTTATGCGTATGTTCTGCTAGAGAACAATCTACATCAGGCTCTATAAGCAGAGGATTTTTAATATATCTTAAATGATATTCGCTAACAATTTGATTGTCTCCGCATATCAATTCAAAATTATTGTCAAATCCTTTTCCTCCAAAATCTAATCTATAAACTGTATGTTTATTAGGTTTATTAAAAGGGTCGTCTATAATTTTATTATACCTATCGTGAGTTATTGGTTTTACACCAACTCTAGTAGATCCTGATTGTTCTACTGTTTGAACATTAGCTTCTTCATTTATTGCATGTCTGTAATCTTCAGGCAACGCAACAAATTGGCCGTTAGGTTTATTGTGTGCTTGATCTACAGCAGAAGGAACAATTACAGCATTACTTATTAATGTTCTTAAATCGTCTCTACGCTTTTGATCTTCTTCAAAATTTGTACGTCTAGTGTTATTTCCAAATGCACGTTTAGATATAAACTTCTCTTGAGATATATTCAAAAAAGAATCTATCTCTTCTTCAAGGAAAGAAGGGGCATCAAAAGAGTCCCCTTTATCCATTAGAAGTTTAAATTCAGCATGCATTTCTATTCTAGTCATACTATTTTGCTATAGACATTTTTCCTTTTAAATCTAAATATACTTCCTGATTATCAGGATTTTGTAAATACTCAATAGCTTGCTCAAGTGTGTATCCTACAACATCTCCACCAGGAAGTTGATACTTAGTACCATTCTTCACAAGAACTCTTGATGATATACAATCATCAATAAATGCTCTCATTTTAAATGTAGGATCTTCTACAGTATTAATAAACGTTTGAGGATCTTCTGTTACAATCTTATCAAGTTGAGACTCAATAAAATCTACAGAAGCTGTATCTCCAGCACGTTTACCCATTACTTTAAGAACATCTGCCATTTCTGTTGTTGACATATTACTAAACACTTTGTAAGCTCTTCGCTTAAGTTTAGATTTTTTATTTTCCATTTTAGCTTCTTGCTCAACTGAAGTCATCACGTATTCTGCAAAAGGAGTGTCAAAACGCTCCATTTCAGAATTAGCAACTCTTTGGTGAGCTTTTAAAACTAAATATTTTACTTCGTCTTCTGGGCTATTAGTATCTAATGAGATACCTTCTGAAGGAACATCTATTTTAAACATAGTCCAATAATCTCTATTGTACTTTGATAATGTTCCAGGAGACATATGCATCTTTCTTTCAAGACGTTTTTCGTCTGCTTCTGTTAACCCAGTATTAAGAATTCCAGTTCCCTTTGTTGCTTGAACGGTTAATCTTTCAAAACATTTAGAATAACGGAGGCTCCCGTCGTGATCGTCGGGAAGCCATCCGTGCTTCTTTATAGGTTTTAAAGTAACCTTAGTAGTATCAATAACACTTTCTCTCTCCACTTGAACAGCTTCTACTACTGCCGAAACAGTTTCTTTTTTAGCTATCTTTTTTGCCATCTTCTTATGTGCTTATATTAATTTAATTATTACTAATTTATCAAACAGTTGATGAGTAAATCAATTCTGCACAAGACATTGGGTTTTGAATTAAAACACCTTGTTGCGCTTGAGCAAATAATTGATAACCATCTACAGGAGATGAAGAACCTGATGAGAACGATGTGTTTGGTCCTAACGGTGAAGTTGAACCAGCAACGTGCCACATTAATTCTTTACGTCCTTTAGGGTATACTCGACGGATGTTGTTTTCTCCACCTGAAGTACCCATGTTTAGAATAGTGTAACGGTAAGACTCAGTGTATCCACCTTTTGGGTGCGGCACACGGTTACGAATCTCATCATCATATAATGGTAAGTGAACTAGAGTAAACTTGATACCTTGTGGTCCCATGTATTCTCTGTACTGACCTTGGAATCCTAGATTTTGTCCATCACCAGAAATTCTTTTAGAATCTAATGGTTGGAATCTAGCAGCGTGGTTTTCAAGAGCTCTATGGAATTGTACCATACCTCTTTCACCTGTAAACGCTACAAAGTTACGTTGATCTTCTGGAAGTAAGTTAATTGAAAGGTTCAATAACACATCTTCTAAATAGTCAATTGTAAAGTCTGTATAGTGGAATTTGTAAGATGGAGAGATTTGCTCACGTAAACCTGCACCTTCAACGATAGCAGATCCAGAGTCACCCATCATAGCATAAGCTCCATTAACTTGTTTGTTAGATTTAGAGAACCAAAGCATACGCTCTTTTTCTTTCATCCACTGACACATAAATTCGTATTCAGCATACTGAGTCCAAATCTTAGTAGATTTGTTAGACTTAGGGTCTAGCATCTCAATAACTAAAGGACGTTGGTGCATGTTTCCAGGCACAGTGTAAGTCTTAGATAAGAAAGACATTGCATTACGCATTTTAAACGGAGAACTATAATGAGTTTCACCGTAAGTTCTGTTTAAAGTTCTTTCTTGTGGAGAGTACTCCTTACTTGCTCTAGATCCTGCTGCAATTAAGCTTGGAGGAATAAAGTCTGCAGGATTAGAAGTCATCAAAGTACAAGGGTAAACAAAGGAAGCTCCTTCCATAAAAGGCTCTTGCATCACACGAACAGCAGTTTCACCGTCATCTAAAACTAGTTTATCAGACATAGCGAAATATTTTTCTGCCATTTTAATATTTACGATAGCACCGAATTGCCCAGGCTTAGCTGCTAAACCTGCATCTGAACTACCTTGTATAACCACGGCTTTCTCATCGTCACCTTTTAGGTACCATTCAAAGTCGTTATCTGTGTCAAGCTCTTGCTCTCCACCTCCAACAGATAGGAAGTAATCCATACCTGCATATTGATTCATACCAAATACTCTACTAATGATATTTGATACCAGTGTAGGTTCGGCTGCGAATACGCTTCCTAGGTGGTTCTCAGTTGTTAAGCCAGACCAGCTTTTAGGAGCGTACAATTGTAATGAACTAATTGTGTTTGCCATTTTTAATTAATTTAATTATTACTTGTTGTTTATATAAATAGCTCCTTATCGCAGAGATTTTCTCATAGTGTCAAAATTAACAGCTTTAGAGGTACCTCTACTTGGTCTGGAACCAGTTTTTTTCGTACTCTTTATTGCGTTAGCCAACTTACGAGTTGATTTAGTAGTTGACTGACGTTCAAATGCTGAAAAATCCCACTTTAGGACTGTAGCTAAATATGCTATTTTTAAATCAAACTCAGGATCTTTTTCTCTCATTCTCATGATTTCATTTTTTCCGTTTTTGTCTAACTTAGTTATACCTTTATATAGATTAGTTTTGTCTTTTGGAGACAATGCAAATCCAGGTAAAATTTCTTCTTTCTTTCCAATATGATCATTTAAGTCTTCAAGCCATTGTTCATGTGCTTGGATTCTTTGTTTTTGATCTTCTTTTTGTTTTTGAATCAAGTGAGTTTTTTCAGCTTTTTGTATCTCTTTTAAAGATGCTAAAGCTTCCTCAGCTTCTTCTTTCAAAACCCCAGAATCTTCGTATCTATTTAGCTTTCTAGTAATTCTCTCTTCAGACCAACCACTTTTAACTAATAGATCTCTTACTAACATTTTCTGCATAGAAACATTACTTTCTAAACTTTCTTCTGCTATAGATTCGTAAGACTGCTCGCTTGCGCTAGCATTAATTAAATCATATATGTTTACACCTGCTTCATAATTATCTAAAAGATATTTAATCTCTTCAGGCATATTATCTTTATATTCAGTTACTTTTTCGTCAATAGTATTTTGAACTTTATCTAGTAACCATTCTTCGTTATCCTCAAACTCTTCATCGTTAAAGTCTATTAACCCTTTATCTCTTTGCATTTCTGCAAAAATTCTAAGTGGGTTATCTCCTTCTTCTTCTGTAGACTCTTCAGTTTCGCTAGCTTCAATTGTTTCAGAAACTTCTTCCTCTTTATCTGCTGAAGTATTTTCTGTTTCAATTGCATTTTTATCTTCTAGCTCTTCTACGTTTGTTTCTGGAATTTCATCAACTTCTAGTATTTTTAATTCAGGATTAAAAATACTAGGCTCTTCTGCCACTTCTAGTTCTGCTCCCTCAGCTTTTGGCTGATCTTCTTTCTTCTCTGGACTAGTAGTTAGATTATCTAACACACTTAAGTCCAATCCATCTAAAATGTTGTCTTCTATTGCCATAGAGTTTTATTTATTAAGTGACAAAAATAATTATTTTAAGTTAGTATACAACACTTTGTCACTACAGTGTTGGTTAAATTATTTTGTTTTTATAGCTAAAACATAATTTATAAGATTATACTTTTTTGTTTTGTTTCGCTATTTTTGCTTTTTCTATCCTTTCTTTGGATGCTAACTGCTCTCTTTCTAGTTGCATTTTCTCTTGTTGTAGCTGAGCGTCTTGAGCTACCTTAGCTCTTTCGATGTCTAATTTAGCTAGATCTACACTATCTCTAACACCGTTATCATTCATATCTTGATCAACAGATTTTCCTAAAAGATTCATTTGTGCAATACGCACTTTAGTTTGGTTATCCTCAGTATTTCTTTGATCTTCTCTATTTTCTTTTTCTTGATCCAGCTGTAGTTTAGCTTGCTCAAGTTGCATTTTTTGAGCTTCTACTTCTTGTTGTTGCTGCATTTGCATTTCTTGCATTTGCATTTGTTGCTGCTGTTGTTGCTCAACTCTTTGCTGGGCTTCTTTTTCAGAACGTTTAAGATTTGTTCGTAAATCTGATATAGAGCTTGCGTTATATATTTGTACCACATCTGATAATGTCATTTGTTCGTTCTGAAGCGCGGCATGCGTTAATTGTTTAAGTGCTTCGATTGCCATATTATCTTTAGCAGAATTAGATATAAATAATCCATACTCTGATTGTGAGAATTGATCTCCATTTAATTTAAAGAATACGTTTGCTAAATCATCTGTCATGTACTGAATTCTTTTAGAATTTCCTTTGTACACATCTCTAGACACATTTAATAAAGTTTCTAAAACTCTAGTTTTAGTTTGATTATGAACTTCAAACCATTTTTCTGTAATATGCGAAGATTGCACTACAGCTCGCTGTGCATTACCTACTTGTTCAGAATTAGATATTGCTCCCATTCTTTGAGGAGTTACACCAGATAATGTATATATTTTTTGTTCTACAAAATCTAATAACTGTACGTGTTGTTGTATATAATTACCAGTTTCCATATCTAACACTTTATTTTGTGTAGATATATTACCAGCAAGTTTACCAGTAGATTGTCCTTTCTTACCTTCGTTAAAAGAATCTACAAAACCAAACTTCATTGATTGTGCATAGTACATCCACTTTTCTACTTCCCATCCATCGGGAATTAGTGATAAGTCTATTAAAGATATTTTACCTTGGTTAGATGCTATAGAAAGTTCTAATCTATACCACATAGTAATGTACATGTACACCCAAGGAACTAGTCTATCCATAAGAGATACAGACTGAGCGTTGTTTGCGTTGTATATTGTTCCAACATACCCAGAACTACATAAAGATAAATTATCCATATGTCTAAATTGTTGAGGTCTAACTCTAATGTTTATAAAAGTGTCTTCACCAATTTTAGTTCCTTCCCAGTATTCGTTAACCCACATGTACTCTATAGATTCTCCAATACTGTCATTTATTTTATAAGTTTCTCCTACGATAGTTTCTTGTGGAATACCTTGCTCATCAATGTAAGTTAATCTTCCTATCTTACGCATAGATTTCCAAACTACTTTAGTAACTCTAATGTTACCGTCTTGATCGTAGTAATTAAATATATTTGAGTCTCCTTCAGTTCCTTCTCTATTTTGTATAAAAAGTTTTTCTTGATTAGGAAAATTTAAAAGACTTTTACTATCTACAGAACCTTTATGCCCTTGTTCTTTTTCTAGTTTATCTATTTGTGCTGCAGTAAGATCTTCGTAGTAATTATCAATAACTGTATTTATAGACATAAATGTGTCTTCTACGATAACATCAGCATTATCTACATAGTCTTCATTATGCGGTAATAGAACATAAAACTCTAAAGGATTTACTCTTCTTACAGTAGGTTCATTAGAAACTTCTTCTACACAGTAGATTTCTTCTCCCACTAGCAATGCATCTTCCCAACCTTTAGCAAACTTTACTTTTAATTTTTGTTCTCTTTCAAGATAGTTTAAAAGTTTGTTTGCAGTAGATTCATTCATATCTTGAAAATCGTAATCAAAATACTTTTGAACTCTTTTTAATTCTTCAGGAATGTTTGCTTGAGCTTGCTGCATAAACTGTTGAGCTTCTTCTTGTGACGAAGGTTGCCCCATAGATTGCATCATTTGCTCTGTAGACTGCTGTATAAGCTGTTGAAATATACCTACAACTTGTTTCTTTTTTTCTTCTTCTTTAGAAGATATAGATTCTTCGTTTATAGATCTAACTACATAAGAAAAAGCTCTTTTGGCTTCTTCTCCAAAAAGTAAATTAAATATAGGAGATACTACGTCATAGTACTGCAGCGTAGCAGGAAGCTCTAAAGAACCTCCTAACCCTAAAGGGTCTGTAACGTATTCTAGATCTTTCTTGTCGAATTTACCATTATAAAGATCGTAGTTCCGCTTCTTTTTAAAGCGAGAACTACGTCTTGTATTATCATAAATACCTACTAAGCCTAATCCAGCTTCTATACATTCTTCTCCCCACTTCTGAGTCTTTTTTCTACGACTCAGTTTTTGTCTAGGAAAATCTAATTTAGGCATAAATTATGTTTAGGCTACTTCTAGAATAAGATATTCTACTAAAGGAGTATTGGCAGATGATTTTACATGTACAGTTGTATTGTCTGCAGACGGGAAGAAGCAGAATTCACCTGCGTCTAGCGTTGCAAAAATAGCGTTACCGTCATCTTCAATAATAATTTTATCTGTAGCGTCTAAGTTTTTAATGTAAACGTATGCTTTTTTGTTTGTACCTGATAAAGCTTCTACTGCAATACCCATTCGAGTTACTGAAGTTTTTACTACTGTAAGACCTTGACGGTTATCACCATCAATTGTTAAAGCTTTAGTCACGGTTTTTGATATATTAACACTATCAAATAAATCATTACTTGATATGCTAAAGGTTGCGTTTAAAGTTGCCATATTTTTATTTGTTTAAGATTAACCTGCTGCTTTTTCCATTAAGATGTATTCAACTGTAGGGTTACCTGCAGCTGGCTCTAAATCTATAGACTCGCAATTTGCTAAAGGAATAAATAAAAATTCTCCAGGCCCTAAAACTGCAAACCAGTCGTTTGATGTAGAGTCTGCAGTTACATCAGCTCCACCTGCACGTCTAGATACTTCTACGTACTCACCTGATGTATTACTTAAATTTTTCATGTATAAATAAGCTTTGTCTCCATCGCCTTCTATTTCTTTTACATGTATGCTGTCTTCTGTCCCATTTCCTGTTAGGTATAATTTACCTATAACTTGGGAATCTCCCGCAGGAGATAGTGAGTCTGTTTCTGTAAAACTAACTGTTTGCTTTGCAAACAAGTCAGTACTAGAAAGACTCAGGGTTACATTTACTGTTGCCATATTAATATTTTTTTAAAATTCGCGAATTAAAAAACAAAAGTAATAATTTAATGTTATCAAACAAATAATAATCTATAAAATTAGATTTTTAGTTTTTGATTTTATAGCTAAAACCTTGTTTTTCTTTTTGAAAATAAAGATTTACTCCAAAAACTTTGGTCGTATATAGTAGTAACTTTAGTTTCTTTAGCTACTTTTATTTTTTTCACTTCTTGTAAATGATACACAACCATCATAAATGCCATAACCCTATCAAAGTTTCCTGTATCATTATAAGCTATTAGTTCTTTTAATAAAGGTATACTTCGTATTTTATGTAAATTTAATAATCCTTCTGTACCGTAATCTTCTAACAACCACATTTTAATTAGTTCTTCTCCATAGTCTTTTAAAGGTTTAGACATATGCATACCTTTACCTCTATTTACTCTACTATTCTGAACAACATCTTTTATAATTTCTGGTTGATCAAGTAAAAGATGCGTTTGGTTTTTATACTCTAAATACTGATACATACCTTTACGTTCGTTTTCGTACAAGCATTTAGCGTTATAAAACAAAAGCAATCTTCTAACTTTCTCGTAATATTGATTAGCAGTGTCTGGTCTACCAGTGTATTCTGCCACAATACGATTTGTAAGTTTGTTTATAATAATAGTAGATCCTAAAGAAGATGTAGTAGAATCATCATGATCGTAAGGATCTGTACCTGCAAGATACATACCATAAGGTATTTTTCCTTCACTATCTTCATAAGGCATTTCGTATATCACTACACATCCAGCTAAATCATCACTACCTCTAAGTGGAAAATCTACAATAGGAGATAATTTAGCATTTGGTTTCCATGCTATTTTGTTACTCTCTGATTCTACATAAAGATCTCCTACGTAATCATGATTTCTTTCTTTATTAGTGGCTTCTAATTCTGCTAGCCTAGATAACAAATCTGCTACAGGAAACAAGTTACCTGTGCGCGTAAGGAATACTTCTGAAGGCACAAGAGGTCTGTTTTGTAGTTCTGCATCTAAAGCACTTCTAGAGTTTTTACTTTTCTTTAGTTTTTCTCTAAACTCGTCTAAATATTCTTTTGCAGGCTGTTCTTGTGTGTTTCCATTATTATCTTTAAATTGATTTAACCCTCTGTAAGCAGGTACAAAATAAGATATTTTACCTTTATCTTCCCACTCATCATTAAAAGAAATCATATCGTAAACATCTGGATTGTAAAACATATCTCTTGCATCTACAGTACCTCCACCTTCCATATCACCACCTGTACCCAAGTACATACAGCTTCCAAACTTGTATGCACCGTTTTTCATACATTCTACAGATGCTTCGTGCGAGGCTTTAAGATTGCTAAACATACCAATCTCCTCCATCACCATTACAGCAGGACGAGTACCATTGGCAGCAAATGCATTGTCTTTAAAGGTACGATGCTTAATCTTAGATTTACTACCCATAACTTTCCAGGTACCACCAAGTTTCTTTTTATATTCTGCAATAACTTCTTTCCCAGAGTACCAACTACCGCTGTACTGCTTAGAGAAAGGAGAGGGAAAAAATTTGTCTCCAAGTTCAATACCGCCAGGTAAATTATCCAATCCAAATTGTGTCTTTTTTAATATATCTCCTGAGTATTTAGCATCCCCTGCTCCTGCTACAATTTCTGTAGAAGGAGGGTTACCAATATCTTCAGGTTTATATGATTTTGCTCCATCAAATACAAACTCGTGCCCAATAACTCCTCCTGCAACAGAATAAGATTTACCAAACCCACGACTCCCCATCATCATAAAATTTTTAGCTTCATTCTCCCAAAGAGGTGCTCCCATATTCTTTTTATGTGTTCTGCGCATGTATTCTGCTGCAGGCACATAATTTGGCTTATCTATAAAATCTCTGTTACATGTAAACTCTTTATCATCTTCAAACCCAGAAAAACCCCTAGCCTCACACCAGTTGTAAAAAAACTCCCACTCAAGATCTCTAAGAAATGGTTTACCAGGAGTTTTAGTTTTAGAATGTGCAGTTTTGTTTAATAAAATTGTCCAGAAGTTTACATAAAAATATAAATTACCTGGCATCCATACACCGCTAACCCAATACCCTTCAATACACCTTTTCTTTTCTTCTCGCCAAAATAATAAGTATTCTTCGCTTGCAGGATGAAATTGAGGTATCTCTTTAAGTAAAAAAGCAGCTTTGTTAACAATCATATTAATCCTTTTTCAGAAGCCGACTCTTCACCTCCACCTTTAGTAGAGCCTTCGTTAGTTTCTTTATCAACTAGTTTTAAAAGACGTTCATAGTCTTCAAAAAGTTTAACATTAGTTTTAAGAAGCCCTTCTATTGTATCTGCATTTTCTTCGTATGTAAGCAGATCTAAATATCTTGTTTTTTCGTCCATCTTTTTATTCCAAACTAAAAGTTGCCTTTTAGCAGGAGTTATAAGAGATGACTCGTAAAACTGCATTGCTTCTTTGTATTTATCCCAATCAAACTTTACATCTTTAAGAAAATCCTTACTAATTATATCTTTTCTTGTAGGAAAAGATATGTTAGCAAATTTAGAATCAGGATCTACCAAAAGCGCAATAGCCCACATTATCTGTGAGCTTTTGCTTTTTGTTTTGCTTTTATCTTCTCTATAGATAGAAGCAAACTCTTGGGGGATTTGTAATTGTGGGTGTAATTTCCAAAAGTTTTTGTCAATGTCAAATCCTTCTAGTATCATTTTACAATACCTAATACATCAAACATATTCATTTGGAAATACTCTATCTCGTCTATCATAACCATAAAGCCTTGGCCTTTAGGTATTACAGTGTCTCCAATTTTTACATTTTTAACCTCTTGGCTAACTGCTACAACTTTAGCATGCCCGTCTCTTTTACTTTCCTCTTCTTTTAACATTTGTTGAGATTTAATAATCCCACTTTTTGTCTCTTTCTCTACTGAAGGCATTTCCACTACAATGTGGTTTCCTAAAGGTTCGTATTTAATCATGTTTACCATTTGTTTAGTGGACAATGTGATTTCATTGACCTTGTTTTAGCAACTAACGGACACCCGCATTTTGCACACTTACTTTTAACGTTAAATTCGCATTCCCCGCATATAGCAACTCTTGCTTTTGCAATTTGCTCTACATGTTCGTTAGGAAATACTACATTCTTCCATCCATCAAATATTTCGCTAACTTTTGCAGCTGCAGAAGTAACTAAATCTTTGTTTGTTTTAGGATTTTTCTTTTTTTCCATTTTTATAATATTTAAATCTGTTCTTTTTTACTGCGAACATTCCTATGTGTTTAGCTCGCACTGTTTCAAAATTACCTTGCTCTATAGTGTCTTTTAAAAGTTTAAATTGAGATTTTACTATTAGATCAATCTTAAACTCACTAATACTATATTTTTTAGCTAGTTTCTTTATTATTTTGTCCACGATAACTTATAAGTTATTTCTATTCCTTCAGTTGTAATACTTTTTAAAATACTAGGATTTATAGCTTTGTCAATAATCATTTTCTTTTTTCGTAACATAGTAATATGATTATTAAAAGAAGCTTCAGACATGTTTATTTGTTTTCTAACTAACTTTCTTACAGGAGTAGAAAATAAAGTTTTATCTATATTTTTATTTTCTTTGTTAGATTGCCATATAGCTAGAAAGCTAGAAAGTACTTCAATCTCTTTATCCTTTAGTTTTAGTATAGGATTAAGAATTTGTAAATACGCCTTCATAGATTTTGGTATGTCAGATTTAATAGGTATTATCATAATTCTATTTCAGGAAATAAAACATCTGCTTTGTTTTTATCAATAACAGAGATAGATGCTTTAACATATCTTGCTACATCGCGTGCTTCTAATCTTTCTTCTTGATTAGAATCTATTCCTAACTTTGATTGCGCTTTAGCATTCATATGAAGTAGTTTATCTATTTGGTATAAATTAGTGTACTTTTCTAAACAATTAGAACATAGTTTAGAATTTAAAGAAAACTTAAAATGTTTTCTCACTGCTTTTTCAATAACGTCCATATTTAAGAATATCTATTACTGTTAAATTTACCAGCTATAGTACCGTTAGGCTTTTTAATAATACCTCCAAAGCCTCCGCCTTTAACTCGTATCTCTTTCATATATTTATCGCAACAAATTGCTTCAGGACATACAACTTCTCCGTCCACTATTTTCATAGTATGAGTTCCAAGCTCTAAGTCTTTATTACAATCTGTATCAACGCATTCAAATCTTGTCATGCGACAAATATAATAAAATTAATTATAATCTAACATATCTTGCACTTCTTTTCTGTAGTCAGCGCACTTTATAAGCTTATACGTGTCATTTTTTTCATTGAACCATACAATAAAACAATCTTTTATTTTAAGATCTGTTTCGTGCTCTATGATGTATTTGTATGTAGATAATTGTAGGGAGTAAGTGTTGAATTCACACTCGTCTAGGTGGGAAACAGGTTCAAGCATTTTATTCTTAAACTTGCTTTTGTAATTTAGCTTTTTGTTAGTCTTCCAGTCAAATATAACTAGAGCATCAAGCGTGTTAGAGTAATATAACTGATCAACCATACCGCATAGTCCAAGTTTTTCTGAGCCAACACATAGCTCTGAACTTATAGGTACAAGATTGTCTTTTGATTCTTCGTAGAATTTTAAAAAGTGGGATTCGATAGTATCATATGCACTCATATCTATATCGAAGTCATATATTGTATTAGGTAATATTTTATTATTAATGTAATTTTCAGCGTATGCATGAAACTTACTTCCTTTATTACATGCGCGTAAACTAATAGAATCCCACTTATCTAAAATTTCTTGTCTTGTTTTACCTTCTTTGTTAGCAGTTTTATCTGCCCAGAACTCTTTTAGAAAAGGTTTTTTAAACTTGCTTATAAACGTGGTAACTGACGTAAGAGGTTTACCATTTAATGTATAGGTGTGCCCTTCTTCTGTAAATATAACGTTGTTAAACTTGTTCAGCTCCTTGAATATCATTTTCTTCTTCTTCGATTAGTTTTTCTAAATATACAGCTAAATCCATTGCTTCTTCTTGTGCATGTTTTAGCCATTGCAATTTAGTTAAATCTTTTCGATCCATTGTTGTCTTGTACTTCTTTTTTCCTAACTCAGCTCTTTGAGTTATCTTAGTACAAACCTTATATTCTATTGTACTCATGATCCGCAGTTTTCACAATCTGGGTTATCAATACTGCAGGCTTCTGGTTGCTCTGCTTCTTCAAGATCTACAATCCAACTATCAAAAGTGTTGTTTTTTGATTCATCTGATTTTTTAATCGAGTCCTTTATAAACTCATCGTCAAAAATCTTTTTTTCTGCCATAGTATAAATATTTAATTGTTAAAAGAAAAGTGGCCAAAAGAAAACCAAATTGAAACGCCACTAAATTTCAATTGGGAAAGTCATTGCTGGTACAACTTTCAAACATCACTGCGAGGATAGGAGTTACCTGGTCCAACAGTCGTCCGCTATTTGTTTATCCTTTCGGTGGGTGACTGAAGTTTTATTCTCGCGAAGGCAAACGTACAAAAAAAATTTTTATAAAAAAAAGATCCCCCTTATAAAAAGAGGGATCTAAACCAAAAAACAAATCAATCGAAAACAATCAATCGAAAAAACACAGTGGCAATATACAATTTTATTTTTTTAAAAAAAAATTATCTATGGAAATGATGGAGTGTACCACTTAATTAACAGCACCCCTTCTATCTTTTGCGGGCTAACACCCCCACAGTTGCAAATTACAAATTAATCCCTAAAACAAGTTTTATGTCTCAATTTACAATTTACAAAACTTCGGTTTCCCCTAAAGGAAACACCACAGTTGTCCTTATGGCCAACTCTACTGTTACCTTTGGAAACTTGCGCCTACAGTCGGTTGTCATGGACAACGCGTTCTGTTGGCACACTTTCCGCGGAAACCTCGAACAGTCGTTTACTCAACTCCAATCACAGAATGCTGTGATTGAAGTTGATTCACCACTAATTTCCGTCGCTGACGCTGACGGAAAAGGTGGTGGTAAACTCCTGCTCACACCTAACTCACACCTAAAGGTGTTCGTTAACGGTGAAGAGCAAACGATTGCAGTCGCTAGCGCTCCTGCATCGTAATAACAGAGCCCTAACGGGCTCTTTATTTTTTTGGTTGATCTCTTTTGACTACGATACGTTCATTGACGTGTTCCTGTTCAAAAGCCCACATATTCTCTTATAGTTCACTATCGTTCTAACCTAGTGCATTATAATATATAGCTAAAACAACAAATTAACAAATAAACACAAAAACAACAAATTATGCGAAACACTAAAAACCAAGAAATCTACAATGTTGTAGAGAAAATCTCAAAAAGCCCAGAATTTACATCAATAAGATACAATTCTCACGATGATCCATCAGAAATCATCAATCTATTAAGACAACATGTATCTACATTACTAGGTGTAATTCACAACCAAAATCAAGACTACAAAGAATTGAGAGAAGTAACTAACATGTTACAAAAAATCGAAAAGGCTAAGGCAAGATTTGTAGAAAGAGCAATAGACTCTACTACAAAAGAAGATTACCACGATATTATGCCTTATGGCTTAAGAAATAGAGACATAGTAAAAATAGAAAGTAAATCTTCTAGAAAAGTAGGTAAAATAGATTTAGATAGCTAATGTTCTTTGAAGATGCACAATTTGCTTGGGACTTATACAATATAAGTCCTGAGCTAACGTGTACTTGTGATGAAGTACACACTTGCCAACAATGTCATGAAGAAACTAAAAAAGAAACCAAGATATAACATAGACTCAGTAAATAAACTCATTAAAGACTTTAAACTAAAAAGTAAAACAAATCCATTTAGAAATTATGAAAAAACTAACAACTCCAGAGAAAATCCAAGAACAGATCTTAAAGACATTCCAAGAAAAGAAAGAGCATTTTAAAGGTAAAATACCTCAAAAGCTAAAAGATATACCAAAGAAATTTCTACAGCCTTCTTATATGAAGCAGGTTAGAGATTATGAAACAGGTGGATGGAAGAAAGAAAGAGTAGAGAATATACATTGGACTAAAGCTCGTACTAAAATATCAAATAGTAAAAGAACAACTAGAAACACACCAAAGTTTGATACTAATCTAGATGTTACTATTGAACCACGTCAAGAGCGTGTAGATATTAAAGATATTGAGATGACAATTAGTTTGCCATCTAACATGACTGCAAAAGCTTTTATAGATTTTGTAGCTATGATAAAGAAATCAGGGGCTAAGTATAGCCTCTGATAGTGCCTGAGAAAGTGCGTAACATAGCACGTTGAGTAACTGACGAGTTGCTATTATGTAGTCCTGTTGCACGGCAGGCAAATATAACAAACAAGAAGTAACGGTGCGGCAAAAGGGGATGTACCTTTCGTTCACGTTGAGGTTTTGCATGCTAGCTGCATATAATATTAAGCCCAAGAAGTGGGTCCCCTCCTTGTTTGTTTACAAAGTACATGGTGCAAGAACATTTACTATAAAAACAATAGGTTCTTGGCAGGTTCGATTCCTGCATACTTTACCACTAGAAAGGTCGTGATATTCGACGTAATCCTAAGCAAGATGACAAAAGGCTTAACTAAAGCATATGGTACTAGTGCACTAGTGTAGGTTCGATTCCTACATGCTTTACCAATAGTAGTGAGTTTGTAGTACCTGAAAAAGCAATAACCGTTGAATACGTAATAGACACGGCCAAAGGCAGCTTGGAGGTAAACAACTTTGCAACAAACAATCAGCAATGAGAGTTGCTACTATATTATAAAGCAAATGGTTAGAAGAATGAATAAATACTCACAGTAGTCCCTTTATATACTTTTGCAGGTTCGATTCCTGCGTGCTTTACTATGCATAAGCATAAACAACAACACAATTATTTATTAATCAGTTAAAAAAACAAAAAAATGGCTGAAACAACTCAAACAACAACAGTAGCTCAAGAAGTTACAAATGCAACACCAGTAAAAATTCATGGTATTGTCCCAACAGTAAACCCAAATGTATTCCAACTAATTTTACGTTCGGAAAACGAAAAGCCTTCGGCAGCAGGTAGCGGACCAGAAGGATTCTCTATGTTTATGAGTACATACTCACAAAACAACGTAGAAAAAAGAGTTAAATATCATGCAGTAGATGCTAACTTCCTAGAAGGTTATAATCTTGCAGACGTAACTCGTGGAGCTGATGGTAAAGTACAATCTGTAGACTTAAACAATGTTGACCCTGTGTCAGGTGAAATGATTAGTGGTGCAATAGAATTAAGTAGTTTAAAAAGAGTTAAGGACATTAAAAATCCTTTAAATGGTAATTCTATTTTACCTGAAACATTACCTGAACACAAACTTGTTCTTACAGAGACTTTTGTACAAAAGTTTAACAAAGACAAGAATGATATGATTACTTGGAGTCAAAAGCCTAAGCAGAATCCTTCTACTAAGGAAACACTATGTAATCAAGGTAAACCAATTTATAGAAATGTGGATCTTACATTTGACACGGAAAAGCAAGATGTATACATCAAACATGATGGTACAGAGCCTGCAAGTGTAAATGCAGATCCTTTTAGTACTACTTCAGATGGATTAATGGGGTAGTTTGCAACGATAGACGGAGAGAGTAATATCTCTCTGTCTTTCTTAAACAATAAGTTATGACAAAAAGAACAGTAAATATTTCAATAGATGAGCTTACATCATTAAAAGCTCACACTGATGATGAAGGTAACATTGAAAACTTTGACAAGTTTATAGAATGCCAATCACATTTTAGTGATGTTATATTATCAGATGCAGAAACAAGTAACATTAACAAATTTTATAACCAAACAGTAAATCAATCTAAACAAGAGAACTCATGAACATTTTATTATTAAGTTTATTCATCCTCGCAGTAGCAACTATTATTAATATGGTTAGCTTAGGAAAATCAGTTAAAAGAACAAGATTGTTAGAACAAAATATTACTAACTTACAATCTGCAGAGTTCTATTTTAAAACACGTTTAAGTAAATTAGAACAAGATGTACTTGATTGTACAACTATTGTTAATAAGCCTAAAGCTAAACGTGGTAGACCTAGAAAATCTAAAGCTGTAGTACATGAGCTCGGAAACTAGAAAGGAGTTTATAATTCGTATGATTATGTTAATCAACGAGTTACCAGAAGAAAAGAAGCGCGATCAATTTGCGCTTCTAAACTTCTTGGAGTTCCAATTAAAATCTCGAGATCATTTGTTTGTTGAAGAATTTATCACTAATCTTACAGCTAAAATTAATCGTAACGAAGTATTTTATGGGCAAGCACACATTAAAAGAATTGTTCTTTCGGTCATCGAAAAGTTTGGAGCAGAGAGTGAATATAATTTCAAGGTTCCAGACTATTACGAAAAGCTCCTGCAACAAGATTTGGGCAGCGAGACAAATAGAGCTACTATTGAGAAAATTAAACAAGAAACTAAATGATACAGTTCGTAGGAAATCCAAAACTCCTTGATTGCTGTGAAACCACTAACAACATTTGGCCTGTAGTAGAATATTGCAAAACTAAGAAAGTTATTGCAGTGGATACAGAAACTACAGGCTTATCCCATACGTCAAGTGACATGATTATGTTACAAATAGGTGATAAAGATCGTCAGTTTGTAATAGACACAAGATATGTTGACGTAAAGCCACTAAGAATAATATTAGAAGATAGTAATATATTAAAGATACTACACAATGTTAAGTTTGACTATAAGTTTCTTATGAAACATAATATTAGACTTAATAATGTGTGGGATACTATGCTAACTTCACAAGTTATACATTGTGGTAAGGATATGAGACACAGTTTAAACTCTGTGCTTAGTAGAGAACTAGAGATTGAGATGGACAAAACTGTTCGTCTTAATTTCCTACTAAAAGGTAGTGATGAATTTACAGAATCAGAGATAATATACGGTGCTAAAGATGTAGAACATCTTGTGCAACTATATGAAAAACAGCTTACTAAGGCTCAAAGTCTTGATGTATTACCAACAGTTCAACTAGAGAATAATGCAGCACTAGCGTACGCAGATATTGAGTACAATGGTATTGCACTAGATGTAAAAGGTTGGAATAAATTGACAGACAAAGCTACGCGTAAGGTTAAATCTATGGAACTTGTATTAGATGCATACATAGAATCTAACGCAGCACTTAATAAGTTTGTAAGTTCTTATATCCAAGGAGACTTATTTATAAGCACTGAAGAAATAAGAAAGGTGAATGTTAAATGGAGCTCACCAAAGCAAGTACTAGATGTATTTAAAACATATGGACTTAAGGTAGAAGATGTAAACGGTAAGAACTTACACGTTTATAGTAAAGATCCTTTTGTCAAAACATATATTAAATACAAAGAACAAGCTAAACTATCTACAAGTTATGGAACTAAGTTCCTAGACAATGTAGATGATGACGGCAGAATTCGTACTAGCTTTAAACAAATACTAAATACAGGTAGAGTTGCATCAGGTAAGCCTAACATGCAACAGATACCTGCAGATAACGACTATCGTAACTGCTTTATAAGCGGATTACCTGGTTGGGTGTTTGTATCAGGTGACTACAGCTCGCAAGAGTTGTGTATTATAGCCACAGGGAGTAAAGATCCCGTGTGGATTAAAGCACTAGAAGAAGGTAAAGACCTTCATAGTGTGTGCGCAGATTTAGTTTATGGTAGAGAGTGGTATGAAGCCGCTGAAGAAAACTGTGCTTATTTTGTAGGCGATGCCAAACAAAAATGTAATTGCAAAGAACATAAAAGACTGCGTACAAATGTAAAAAGTATAAACTTCGGTTTAGCCTATGGTATGGGGCCACACAAACTAGCTGACACATTGCTTATCAGTATTAAAGAAGCAGAAAGATTAATTCAGAAATACTTTACAGCATTTCCTGCAATTAAAAACTTTCTAGAGTCTCTTGGTAATTATGGTAAGTGGAACGGATATATTAGAACATATGCACCGTACAGACGTATCAGATGGTTTGAAGAGTGGCAGGGTATAAATACAGACAAAGCTATGCTAGGTAAGATAGAGCGTGCAAGCAAGAACACACCAATTCAAGGTAGTGGTGCTGACATGTGTAAATCTGCACTAGTTATTGTACGTAATTATATCCATGATAACAAATTACCTGTTAAACTAGTGATGACAGTTCATGATCAAATTGACACTATAGTACACGAAAGTTATAAAGACGAGTGGTGTACTAAACTTCAAGAGCTTATGGAACAATCAACACTAGATATTATACCATCAGGGCTACTAAAAGCAGAGACAGAAATATCAACAGTATGGAAAAAGTAAAAGACACAGCAGGAAATGAGTTAAATCCAGGTGATCATGTTGTAGTACAAGGATGGAAAGGATTAGAGGTAGCTAAAATAAGAAGATTTACATCATCATGTATGTTATGTGATTACACATTTGTAAATCATATTGGAGATCGAATACCAAGTAGGTTACAACCTTATTTACCTAATCATCCTAATACAGCAATTAATGACAAGTATCCTGATAGAATGATTAAAGTGCTTAAAATAACTCAACAGCAGTATGACAACTTCCAGCAGAACCTCTAGGCAAATAGAGATAGTTCAAAAGTTTGCTGATAACAAAGGTAGAGGTACATTACTAGCAGCTACAGGCTTTGGTAAGACTTACACAGCAATCATGGTTATACTA